>Ga0209348_1000239_pt1 | contig 30572 bp, 46 predicted proteins | sample ETNvirenome_2_30_FD_184065 | JGI IMG/M metagenome (GOLD analysis project Ga0209348, IMG submission 184065) | Marine viral communities from the Pacific Ocean - ETNP_2_30 (SPAdes) (version 2) | ecosystem: Environmental > Aquatic > Marine > Oceanic | place: Pacific Ocean | collected 2013-06-22
TATCACCGGCAAGCATAGCGTGTGTTCCCGTAAATGTTATTGTGTTTTTATTTGCTAAACAAGGGTCGGGATACCCACTTCCGGGATTACCACTTGTATGTGATTGCCAATCTACTGTTACCCCATTGATATTCATAAAAACATCAACCCAAGTGTTTGTAATGTTTACAATCCTTAGTGTAATTACATAACTTAATGTACAATCATTAGGTGCAGTATATGTGGATGTTGTTTCATTGTAATCGTTATTAGGGTCTCCCGTTTTTATTGTCGTTGGTACTGCAATTGCTGTACCGGGTGTTGTTCCTAAATGATACCCACTTACGGGATTATCACAACCACAAGAATAGGGACCGGTAGGTGTGTTTCTTGACCTTATTTCTTGGTCGGGTATTGTTTCACCAAAATTCCTTTTTGTTGTAGTATCCATATACAAATTTGCAAATTCTGATGAATTTAGATACCCATTAAAAATTACATTAAATCCGGCAAACTCAAATATCTTTTGTAGTATTCTTTTTAATCGCAAAGACAATACAAAATTTACTCTTGGATTTAAAGGTATATTTCCATTTGTATCCAACTCCATTGTACCGTCATTAATTATTTGATAAACATAATCAACTTGTTGTGGTGGATTTATACCATCAAAAAATAATTGTTTCCAACTATTTGTAACATTTTCATATGTAAATGCGTGTGCAAATTCTGTATAATCTAATTGGTTGAGTGTAGCATCTCCTAAACTGTCTAATAAATTTGCTACTTGATTAAATATAACAACATCATAAGATATTTCTGTTTGTTTCTCTAGTGTACCAAGTAATCGCATAAATCCCTCAATAACCCTTATACCATCAACTTCCATATATACATCTACTTTTTTATATGGATTAAATGATAGGTTATATCTATCCAAGTCATAAAAATGCTCAAAAAATCTATTGTTATTTGTGGTTGCCGGTAGTTTAAATGATTTGGAATAACTAGCGTTTTTATTTTTCAAACTCCTAATTTCATCAATTTGGAATGTCAATCCTATGTTTTCATTCCCGTAGGTATCCAATCTTGAATATTGTTGCCTACCATTACTACCTCTTGACGCAAATAATTCTATCATAATCTTTGTATTCTAGTTTCGTGTCCTTGTTGTATTTGTACAACATACTGTATCAGTTTATCATTTGCTTTTGTCTGTTTTATATAATCTTTTTCAGTAACAACAACCGGTATCCATCTTGCAGCATTTTGTCCTTGTGCTGTATATCTTGGTTGATACATATATACATCGGGACTTGTAAAAAGTTCTTCCATATGAATTGCATCATCTTCTGTAATAAAATCAGAATTTGCTTCAAATACATTTATTGCATTTACATTATATGTTTTTGTACCACCCTCGTATGCACCATAATCCCATAAATTACAAGGATTATCCTTAAATGTTCTTATATTTTTGCTTCCGTAAAATTGCTTAAAATTACTACGAGTGATATTAGTAGATTTTTGACTTTTTTTAGTGAAATTATAGTAATCCCACGCACCCATTCTATTTAAATATGCAAGACGAATAGTTTCAAAACCTTTACAATCATTTTTATCAATTTCAAAATTGTAATATGCACTTATTCTTGTTGCACCGGCATTGGTTGCATATACTCTATAAGTAGCAACATCACCCCATTGACTTGTACTGACGGGGTTACCATTTGTTTGTCGCCAACCTAGATTTGCATTTACTGTACTATTTATCATATTTTGAGGACCAACTCCTACATATAATATTGATTTGTCTTCTTTTCTCAAGTCATAAGGATTAATTGCACAATCTGATAAATCCGGACAATACGAACCACCATTATCATCAAAATTTCTTACCCTTGCTTGCCATATTACTGAACCGTTATCACTTAATGCATCTGCATATATATAATATGCACAACTTCTTTCACAAGGTTCTTGTGCTAATTGATTTGGTATAAATGTATCATCGTGTGCGTGTTCCATTGGTAAATCTTGGCCACCTTTTCCACTTTTACAAAATGTACCATTAATAAATGCTAAAGTATGGTAATCGCTCAATCTTACTTTTCTGTTATATGATGGTTGTGTAAATGTTAAAAATTTTCTTGCATTATTTTCCAATAAAAAAGGAGTGATATTGAATGTATCCAATCCTTGATGTTGTTCTGTTGCATTAAAATAATAGTAACAATTTACAAGACAACCATTTTTGGATGGTGTTGGGTTTGACATAACCTCACCATAAAATGTTCCATTTTCAATAAAAAAAGATGCACCTACCCTAAATGATACTTTAATCATATTGTTACTATTACGAGCAAAATTATCTATAAAATGTATAGCGTGCCTTTTTTGTCTCATACCGAGATATTGTCTTGTACTTTGTGGAAAATCTGTTCCACCTATTGTTTCACCATAACCACTATTATCTGTTCGTGTATGGTCTTGTAATATCTGCTCAATTCTAAATACACCGGTAGGTGATTGTAGTTTTGCTCTGACAACATCATCTATTAATATCTCTAGATGATATTTAAAATCAAACACTTGGTCTGCTATGTCTGCAATTATTGCTTTTCCCGTCATAACAAATACGCAATCTTTATATGACGCATTAATCAGTCTGTTTTCGTCCTCTGTATTCGTTAATGTTAAATATTGTTCTAATGCCATTATTGATAATCTTTTAGTGCAAATTTCATAAATGCTGATATGTCTTTTGCGTATGCTTTTCTAATTTCCGGTGGCAATTGTTTTGTTTCGTATCTGAATGCATTACTAAAAAATCTTGTTGCCCTACGACCATACAAAGCAATACTTCTGCCTATAAGATAAGATAGTGTTTTATGTTTTATAAATCTACCTTTTTTATCTCTACCTTGTATTCCTTTTCTTTTTACCCACGCTTCAATCACTCCCTTTTTTATATTTTTTCCTTTGTATCGGAATGGACTTTTATATGCTTTACGACCACTTTTGCTACCCTTAACTCCTTTATCTACAAATTTCCAATAGTATGGTCCCGTAAAATCCAATTCCAATGCACCACTAGGATATACATTTACATCATAGGTTAATTTTCTTGCAAGTGTTCCGGTATCTACACCATCTTGTTTTGCAAGATTATTTACTGCCCGTTGTACTACCTTTTTAGCAAAGGCATCCAATACCTTTTCTATATTCCTAGTTTGCATATTTTATTCCTCTGGTGGTGTATCACCGGAATCATTTAGTGCTATTACATAACCAATATCTGTTCCGGCTGTTGCATTTACAGTTATTTCTGTTATTGTTCCACCACCTTGTAGCATACTTGTAAAAACAAGGCTACCACCCGGTGCTAAACTTTGTGCCATACTTAATTTACCACCTACTGCTGTTGATAGTGTAGCTGTGTTTGCTGCATCAAGGTTTGTTAATCTTACATATTTTACTCTATCAACTTGATATTCTGTATTCCTAGCAGATGCACCCGTTGCAGAAAATTGTAGTATTATATTTGGTCCCGATGTTACCCTAAAAACATTACTGACATAATTTGCTACTTCCGGTATGACTAAACTAGATACAGTATCATATGTTGTACCATTCAAGGTAATTTTTTCAGATATATCTACTGTTAATGTTTGTGTTACTACTGATGTTGCCATTTTATTTAATTTTTATTTATTTACATTGTATCCAAATCACAAGCAGAATAATTGAATGATACTCTTATACTAATATCTGCAACCCAACCACTAACATCATTGTCAAATCTTTCTGTGAATGGTTGACAAACTATTCCTTCTTGTAATCTATAATCGTTTTCAAAATCTATATTTACATTTGGTACATTACCATTTTTTAATTTTGAAACAATATCTCCTATTGTTTGTAATGTATCACTCAATACATCATTTTCATTTCCTTCGTCTTTGCTAACCAAATCCATTATGTAAAATTTAAAGTCATATTGCAATTCATTATTTAAATATTGTGCATTCTCTATACTTAAATGACCTACTACATAATCCCTTTCCCTAGTTTCTATTTCCCATATATCACCAAAACTAAATGACATAATACCACTATTTTCGGTACATATATCTTCAAATAAATCAATTAGATTTTTAAGTGTTGCATTTTTATAATAATCCCCGTGTTCGTTTAATATTGGCATAATTAATTTCTGTTTTTCATTGATTCATAATCTTTAGAGTAACATAAAAAAGTAAAACATTCCTCTGCTGTCATTTTTAAAATTTGATTTTGTTTTGTTATATCCCCGTTGCTCATATTATATATTACTCCGTACCAACCCCATTTGCTTGCAAAGTCGTTTTGGTTTGCAAGTCGCCTTTCGTTTTCATCATCTTTTTTTGTTCTTTGCTCAAATATAATTGCATAACGCTCTGATACTCCTTTCCTATAGTTAAAAAAAAATTGGCCGCCCCATTTGTTGTAGCCATACTTAATTTATCCCTAAACATCTGTGCCCTTTCAAAACATTCATCACTATTATATCCCTCGATAGCATATTTGGAATTTTTCTTGCCATATTTTGACTTTGTTATTGGTCTGTACAATATGGCCATTATGTAGTGCATATTTTTCCATATATCCTCTAAATAGTTATCCAAATCCACAAACTCACCAAATGTTATATCTTTTAAGTTTGGGTGGAAACCATAATCAACACCATCAATATTTATTATTGTATTTAATGTAGTGTTCATTTTTTTACTTGACAATGTTTGTAATTGTACTTTAATTTTGTCAATATCTGTTTTCCTTATTTGTTTTACAGTATCAATTGGTAATTTGGTAAATGCACTTATTGCATACAAATCAATCAAATGTTCATCATTTATGTCTTTTGTATTTTTCATAAAATCTTGATACATTCCAAGTCCTACTTCATTCCATTTTTCGGGTATTCTATATTCCTTGTCTTTAACTGTTAATAACATAATTCAATTTGGTTTTCATTAGTAAATATAAATTTTATACATTTGGTGCGTATTTGTTAGGCATTAAGAGGGGTGGTTGGTTTTAATCATAATACTTGTTTCCCAATCCCCCTCTTTCCTTTTATTGCACATAATACTTTCCAACATTCGGTCTCAACTCATAATACATTCGCATCATTATCGCATCACTAAAATCCGGTGAACGACCAATAATTGCTTTGACTTTTTCCTTTGGCAGTATTGCTAACTTACTATCTTTATCAATTTTATCCCTACGGACTTGTTCTAGTTCTTTTAAGACACTTTCTTTTATTTTAGGATTGTTACTATTAATGAACATATTTCCTGCGTTTATACACTCTGCTAATTTATAGTAACATTGTGTTTTTAAATTTACATAATTCTCATTATTAATAACCTTTCCATTGTTTTTAAATCCTCTACACTTTAAAATGTCTGTAACACCACCACCAATTCCATCATCATCTACGATTATGTTTGATAATCTTACATTTTGTGTTCTCTGTATGTCTTTTATTATATTACTTGCTTCCACAATAGTATTTGTATCTAATACCCTTATTTGTTCTGCTCGTAATCCATTCCAATATATAATAACTGTTTTGTCCTTACCAAATCTTGCTACATCACAACTAATATATTTTTCCCCACCATTCAAGTCTTGATTATCAAATAAATTTAGTATTGCATTGTATTCGATTAATTTATCCTCACTATCGTCATATTCCCAATTTCCAAATAACAACCTTTGTTTACTTATTTCATCAAGTTTCTGTAATTGGTCCTCATAGTGCCTACTGATGTGTATGTTATCACTCGCTAATGATTGTATGAATTTACGATATTCTTTTAACTCATTATTTTTATTAGGCAAATAAAATTCATTGTACACCCAATTTTTTGCCGGGTTACAACTCATAAATAATTTTGGTATTAGATTATTCTCGTCAAGTTTATATCTTAACCTAGATGACAGTATTGTTTTGGCTTTATGTGTTATTTGGTTACACTCATCAACAAAGGCATATGTTAATTCAAGTGAACCTAAACTATCGTAATTAGGGTCTGCAGGATAATGAAATAAATCTTTTAACATTATTTCACTACCATTATAGAATTTAATTATGTTGCTACCTGCGTTAAATGTAAAATCCTTTCCACTAACAAGTTTCCATTCTTTACATATTTCAAAGAAAGTATTTAATGTTGTTTTTTTTAGATTGTCAAGTTTACTTCTACCAATTAGGCATCTTATTCCTTTGTATTTTATACAAGAATAAATAATCCAAGCACAACCCAAATAGGATTTACCACCACCGGCACCACCACCGAATAATAATTCAGTTGTTGTGTTATCCAACAAGTATCTAAATGCTTTACTTTGTTTTGGTGTGAATTCACTTTCAATCCTCATCAGTTAATTTGATATTGATTTGTATAGGTTCCTCGCCACTTGTTAAATCAATCCTCTGTTGTTCATTCCAACCTAATTTTGTTTTTGCCGCGTGTATTACAACGCTTGGTATTTTATCGCTAACACATTCATAATACTTGCTCATAATAAAATCCTTTGCAAGTAATTCCATATCCTTTACTTGTTCTGCAAACACCTCATCTTCTTTTAACCATTTATAGTATGTACTTCTAGGAATGTTTGCACTTTTACAAGCAGTTGTTACAACTCCTAAACTATTTTCTAATGCTTTTAGCATATTATCCTTATTGTGTCTACTTTTGTCCACTTTTTATTTTTTTTATCCAATCCTCTAATGTGTATTTTGGTTTCCATTTCAATAGTTTTTTACTATCATTTTTAGGCAATATAGCATATTCTCTCTCCCCTCGTGGTTGTGCAATATATGTTCTTGTCCATTTAAACATATCTGCAATATCATTTATAGAATATTCTTGCTCTGAACTTAAATACCATTCTGAATTGTGTTTCTGTTTCTCTACTTTTAATATCCCGTCAATTAAATCTTTTATATATGTAAATTGTCTTGTTTGTTTTCCGTTGCCATATATTGTTAATGGTATATTGTTTTTGTATTGTTCCTCAAATTTACCAATAACTGTTGCATAATCTCCTTTACATATTTGGTTTTCACCATATACATTATAGAAATAACATATTTGATAGTTTATGTCATACCATTCTCCATAATTCTTAATCAGTTCTACCATTTTACTTTTTACCCAACTATATGGACTTAGGTTTTCATTGTTTCCAAATTTACTACTTGAAGCACTATAAATTAATTTTGCATCATTTTTCCTACAATGCTCTATAACACTAGTTGTTCCCATTAAATTATATTGGAATAACTTTTCTATGTCTTTAAATGAAGGTACAACCCTACTATATTCTCCGAAATGATAAACAATATCAAATGCATCGTAATTATCAATATCCCAAGTATTGCCATCATAATATGTAACACCATCTATATGATTTTCCTTTTTACCGGTAAAATAATTGTCCAACGAATATATATCGTGTTGAGCATATTTTATATTTGTTGTTAATGCTCGTAATAAATTGCTTCCGATAAATCCTGCACCACCCGTTACTAATATCCTCATTTGTATTTTTTATAGAATTTTTTTACTTTCTCGCTTTTTATTTCTCTGACTTGTTTTAATTTTAATTTGTATTCCTTTTTTTCTATTTCATTCCAATCAATATCTTTTCTTCTTGCAAGTCCGTGTTTAAAATGACCTTTCCAATTTACATAATGATGTGGTCTGCCAAATCTTTTTATCGTTTTACAATATTGAGGCCATACTTCCTCTAGGCTTCTAGATTTTAGTACCTTTTTTTCAAATGCGTTATTCTGATACAATTCATCTTGGTTTCCACCTTTCATTTTTACTATTGTGCTTGTTTTATCAATAGTGAAAATATTGAATAATGCTGTACAATATCTATTATCTAATACTTGTAAACATAAATCCACATCTTCGTTATATTTCATTCGCCATCTATATGGCATATTGTTTTTTATTAATAATGCAGAATACACATGACAATTTAAATAGAATGGTTTTTTATCTGAACTACCCGGAACAACAAATGTGGAATAATTAAATCCACTAATATGTAAATTAATGTATCTGTCTGTAAATTCCTCAACACATTCTATTGCTGTTTGTGTTTTACAAGGTATTTTTTTACCATTTTGTACTCTCCTTATTTGTCTGATATTGTCGTCAAATATCCAATGTCTTTCGTGGCCATTTTTTATACTATGTTCCCAAGCAAAATTTCTTGCCGGATAACTCCCTTGACCTAAATTACTAAAATCTGTTTTTAATATATATTGTTCGCCTATGTGTTCGCAATACAAATCATATTCTTGTGGCTCTACCACTACAAGAAAATCAACCCCATCCTCTTTAAAGAATTTTGCTGTCTGATGATTTTCCCATCTACCCTTTGATACTATATAGATTGGATATTTCATTTTTTCATTAATGGTATTTGCTTAAATGTTTTCCATATCCTACTTGGTTTTACCTCTGATTGTCCATTCTTTTCATATTCTACAAACCATTCGGGATATTCATTAGCAAGTGTCATATTCATCTTTTTTCTACCATTGTTCATATAATCAACACTTGAATTGCAACCACCTTTCATACTTCCACTTTTTGGCTTCTTTAAACTAAATTTATTAAAAACCATTGTTACCCAACCCTCTTTTAATAATCGCACACTAAAATCTACATCTTCACTTGTTCTTGGCTGGTATCTTGCTTTAATTTCATTATTAATTAATTGAAAACAATATATCATTTTATTAATATCAATATCATTTTTTTTAGAAAAAGCAAATCCATCGTGAGTAAAACAACCACCACCATAATTCACACACCTATCTGCTATTTCCTCTATTTCCAATAATGCTTTTGTTGGGTTTTCAATTTTTGTTCTTGCTCTAAAACCTTTTCTTTTATCCATTGGTCTGAAAAATACTGACTGTATATTATCATCAATCTGCCAATGTTTTTTATGTCCATTTAATTTAGACCAATTTATACAGAAGTTCCTAGTGTAGTAAACTCCCATATTGTCCTTTTGGATATTTACAACTTTATCTTTTCCAAACCTTTTTACATAACTTTGATAATCTTGTGGCTCAACCATATAGAAATAATCAATATTATGCTCGTCAAATAGCAAGTGTGTAGTACAAGTTTCTGCCCTATCCTTACTGATTATACATATTGGATATTTATTCATATTTTAAACTGCTTAAATCTTGTCTGTTATCGTATGGATATATTGCACTCCATACTCTATCAGATTTTAAGGAAAATTCCATTTTATGTTTTATTGCAAATTCCTCTCTATCCTTTTCGCTTTCAAAGGCAATATAAATTTTGTATTCTTTATCTTTTTGGTCAAACTCCGGCATACCTACCCATTCACTATTTTCATCACCGGTATTTACTTTTGCTACATCATCAGGGTTTTGCCATACCGGTAAAGCCCAATCGTCAAGTTTTGTAGTATCCCAATTGGCTAACATATTCCAATCCCATTCACCATAACCTACATTGTCCTTTATGATTATTTCCTCACAAACCTCATCATAACTTTTTTTTTGTCCGGTTTTTTTATGTGCTTCCCTATCATATATTACAACGGGTATTTCTTTTAATCCGGCAACCTTACACGCTCTGTATCTCATATTCCCACCTAAAATAATCATATTTTCATCTACGATTATTGGTCGCATATCTAACATTTGTGGTAAATCTTTTATGCTTTGTACTAATTTTTCAAATTTACTATCCTTAATAATTCTAGGATTGTTAGGATTTACTTTGACTTTGTTTATCTTTATTGTCTGCATAATTTTCTTTTTTATTATATAACTCTAATTCAAATTTCAAATGGTCAATAGCTTTCTGTATGTCTTGCTGTGCACTATTGCCCGGTTTTTTTCCTGCCCTTAATAAATAAGTTACTGCTGTTCCTAAATTGTAGGTTAATAAAAAGTCATCTATAACCTCGTGTGCTTCTATATGTTTAAATAACCCCGTGTAATAATCTGGTGTATCCACTTCTGTGGATTGTTCGTATGTCATATTTCTTGTATAATCGTAATAGTATTTACTCTTTGTCAATTTTTTTAGATTTTTTTGTTTTTAATTGTTTAAAGTATGTGTACATTGTGGATTTACACGCACCACAATTTGTATTTACACTATAATTAGTATTATGTATTTCGTTGTATAAAGTTGTCATTTCTGACTTGTAATGTTGGTTTCTTGCAACACCGGTTTTTATACCTTCCCATATATAGTCTAATTTTTCTTGTTGTTCTTTTGTTAATTTTTTTGCCATTTTTTATTATTTTAAATTACCATTTTCCTTTTGGACAAGTTTCTGTTTTCCAACTTGCCTTTGTTTCTACCGGACAACCACACACAGAACATTCTTTATGCTCGTGTATAAATTCCGGACAACGAGAACAACAATGCACTCTATCGTAATATGTTGTTTCGTTTACATTTTCAAATCCACTCAATACTCTCTTACTCACTGCTTTTAGGTAGTTATAACTCTTGACCATTAGGCTTGCTCTGTCCTTTTTCATTTTTTCTTATTAATTTAATTATACCAAATGGTTGATACCCCTCTGTATATACAACATCAATATCTTGAAAATCAAGTTTGGTAATATCAACTCTATATTCTAACTCTCCATTAGCATTGAAAAATTCAAGAACGGGTATATGAAATTCAGTAAGATTAATTAATTCATTCAGATTCATCTATTTTATTTTTAATATGTTCCTTAACATTTTTTATTGTGTAAAAAATACTCCTACGACTGATACCCGTTTTTTCTGATAATGATGTATATGTATATTTTGTTCCCTCGTTTGTTCCAAAATAATATAACTTAAAAAGTTCCCTATCATACCAATATATATCATCAAGAATTGTCATAATTTTTTCAATACTATTATCTGCTGTACTATTAGTAAATATAAAATCATCCAAATTAGTTCGTGTATAATCAATATGTTGTGTTCCGTATTTTTTTATTTTGTAATAAAATCTGCTCGTTTTAGAGTGATACATATTTGCCATTATTCTTGCACCAAAAAAAAACAACCTACCATTTTTTTTGATAGATTGTAATTCATCTTTTGGATATTGGTACATAGCCAATATACATTCGTGCAGTAAATCGTCTGCCATTTCTGTTTTACATATATTCTTGGCTATGTCAAGTAGTTTGTTGTATTCGGAATTTGTAATATCCACGAACACAATAATATGTATTTTGCAAGTTAATTCGTAGTTATTTCCTAAATACTTATCAACACACCCATCTTAATAGGTATTTAACTTTGTCTTTGTATTCAGATATTTGCTCTTTTAAATCAGTAATGTTTGACTTGTATGTTTCTCTAGATAATTGTTGCATTTGCTGTGCTATGTCATCACCAAGATTTTGTCCAAATATATATTGTTCCCCTTGTCCAAACATATTACATTTAACACATTGTGGTTTTACATTATCTTCGTGCCATCTTGTTGCACTATGTTTTCTGCTCATAAAATGTCCGGCTTGTATTTCTTTCCAATGTTTTTGTACACCACAAGTGAAACACTCAACCATACCATTATCATTAGCATTTTTTAATCTAACATATTGACTAAAAACTTTGTCTAGTTCTTTGCGTAATTTGGCTACTGATTGTTTTTTAGCCATTTCATTTTACTGAATGACTTGTTAATATATCAGAAATAACTTTATCCACAAATTTAATGCCGGTAATATCAATTTTTGGCTCAATTAAGGTATATTTACTAAACGATACCTTTTCGCCATATCTGTTTGTACTACTTACAAATTCACTTTTTATATTATATCCCTCATCTTTTAATTCGCAAATACGAGAGGTTAATCTCATTATTCCGTATTCTTTCATTGCTTCAAGTGCAGTTATACTACCTTTGTCATTAAAGTGTCTTAAAATTCTTTCTTTTTGTGTCATTATTTTACGATTTGATTGAGCCATCTTTTTAAAGAATAAATTGCTCGGTTAATAAAAGTTGTATTGAATGTTGATATTACATCCAAGGTCGGTATTTCAATTATTAGTGTGGATAGTTCCTCATTTTCTACCATTTCACCATCACCATTTACTGAATGTTCTATAAATACTGATAGGTGTGTCGTGTTTCCATCCACTTCTAATTCCTTTATACTATGTGCTTTGACATAAACTTGGTTTTTGTCGCCACTAAATTGTTTAGTTAATCGTGTCATAAGGTATGTTTGTTAGTTGTTTTTCGTTTTGATTTGGTATATGTTTTTTGGCATTAATATAATAATTCCAATATGCTTGTATGCTACAATCTGTTTTATATTTGTCCGGCATACATTGTGGTGGTTGTATAAATTCTCCTAATGGTATACCGATAGGCTCTAGTGATAATATGTCTTTGCATTTAATCCAAGATTGATGGATTTTACCATATCTTTGATAGTATTCTATGTTTATAGATACAAAATAATCGTATAACCAACGATATGTAGTAGCATTTAGTCTTGCCCATTGTGTGCTAGGATGATTGTAATATGCTTTTTTGTAGGGTATGTAGGAATTGTCATAATTTAATTCCTCTGCATAATGATGATGTGCTGTACACAACATTTGTGCTGTTTCTAAAATCATTTTGACACAATGCTTGTTGTATAGGTATCTTGGTGCCTCTGTTGCATTAGAGTGTAAATAAAAGATGTTCATAATATGTTTTTTGTATTTGTTAATAAGTGTAAATATAAACAAAATCTACTTATCTATATCATTATTACCAATTTTTTTTGCTTTGTTTATTGTTTGTGTTATAAGTAAATCATTTTCCTTTGACCATTCCAAATGTCTTTGATATTCTTGTTGCACCTCTCCATCATACTTGAATTTTTTTAACCATACATTCCAATTTCTGACATTTACAAATCCACCATTTTCGTGAAATTTAATTCCTTGCTCAAAAGCAAAATTCACTTTGTCCATTGTCATACTTGAATAACTTTTTACCAAATCATTAAATAACATTTGTGCCATTAATACGACTTGTTGTGTATCCGGTTTTTGTCCAAGCATTAAATAACTTTTACTAATTAAATCAACACAATCATTTTTTAAATTTGTTTGGTCGTGTTTATATCTATAAAAAATTCTGTCTTTTTTATCCATTGTTCATAATGTTTCTTGCTTCTGCCCAAGTATTTAGTATGTTAGGTTTTTCTGTTTTTCCCATTGTTTTGGAATTTCTTTGCCAAGTTGCTAATCTCCGTTTTGTATCCCAAGTTCTTTGTAGTTCAAATTTCATTTTAGTTTTGGACTTGTTTGGTTCTGTCCAATAATCAACAAATTGTTGTAACATATCTTTAGGATATTCGTTTATATAATTATCCACACTCATTAAAAATTCTGCTCGTCTTGTTGTTAAATCTACCTTTGGTTTTTTATCCTCTACTTGATACTGATTGTATTTTACCACACTAATCATTGTAAATTTATTTGTGGTTTGCATATCAATATATTTCATACGCTTTAGTTTTTTTAATCTAACATAAACGGTACTTGGTTTCATATATAATTCCTCACTTGCTGATATTCTGCCGGTAATAAATTGACCTACCTTAACCGGTATGCCATTCACTTGTGATGTTTTTCTGTTGGCTTTTAACAAACACCAAATAAATACTTTCAGCAATTCTGCTTCTGAAAACAATCCATTGTCAAGTATTTTTCTGTGTAGTTTTATCCAACCATTTAGCATAGTGTATCTATTAAGTATTTTCGTTCCCTCTCTAATTTTTCTATGTGCATTTCAACTTGATATAATTGTTGATGTGTTCTATTTTTATGTTTCTCCTTTGCTACTGCATCACTCATTTCATAGTATTGTGAGCAAATTTTAGTGTATGCTTCGTAATAATCGGGATAAATTCTTGCATCACTCATATAACCATCGTGTTGTTTCATATAATAATAACATAAACTCCTATCCCTTTTTAAATGTTTTGGTACTTGTGATGGTATTAATCCCAATTCATACATTAATAGGTTTGCATAAATTATTCTTGCTGTACCAAGTTTGCCTTTTTTACCCCTACTATCCAATTCATCGTGATTCAGATTAAAATAATCATCAACTAGGTATTTTATTTTTTTTATTTCTTTACTATAGTTCATATTCGTGTTTTAAATCCATAATTATTTCTTGGACAATATCTTCATCCAATCTTTTGTTCCACACTTTTTGTAGTGTTTCACTTCTGTGCAATACTTCCTCACCATATATGTATGCTAACATATTTGCTACCTTTTCCGGACTGCTACAATCTGTGTATGTTTCTCCAAAATTATCGTTTTCATAGTCTTGTATAATTTTCATTGCTTGGAATGGGTTTGTAAATTTACTAATCCATTTTTCTGCCCTTACAAATCCAATAATATGATAATCAGTATTCCATAATTCGTGGTGTAAATCGTTAGAGTATGTACCATCCAAGTCTAAATCTTGTAATTTTTCAATGGTTTCCTCTGCTATTTCAATTTCTAGGTCGTTTAAATTTAAATATGCCATAATTCTTTTTTTTTTATCTATCGTCTCGCATCATTTCTGCCCAATTCTCTCTTTGTATTGCTTCGTATTCGTAGTCCTCTATTTCATCACATTCCTCTCCACATTCTGCACATACCATTTCTATGACATCTGCGTGTTCCTTACAATCACTACACAAATCTGTTTCTGAAATAAATTTAGCATCACAACAATTTGATGTTTCTCCCTCTATAATTTCTGCACCACAACATCTTGATACCATTCCATACCCGTATCCATCATCTATTGGATTTGATAATTTCCATTGGTCGTAATTCATATCAGATAATTTTTGCTATTTGTGTTCTTATTGCCCATAGGTTATATTTAGGGAGAAAGTCATTTCCATTCACATACGCTAGTTCTGTATGACAATTATTACAACATATTGTAGTATCATCTTTTAATTTTATTGGGTCTGTTAGTTTAATTGTACTAGGTTCTGTACACTTAGTGCAAATAATAGTTTTGGCTTTGTAGCCTCTGTAATTTTCCATTTTGTATTTGTTATTTGTTTATAAGTGTAAATATAAACACTTTCCAATAGACTAAACAATAGATTTAAAAAAGTTTTATTTTTTTTTAGAATGGCACATCATCCTTTAAATCCTCTGCACCTACTTGCTCAATAAAATTGCCTTGCTCATCTCTCGGATTTAATGGTAAATGCTTTAATATCTTAAAAGCATCTGCACTTGTATAATAGTTTCCTTGATATTCTCTACTTGAAACATTATAGTGTACTTCTACTTGGTCGCCAACTTTAAATTGGTCAAGCATTCCTACTTTATAATCTCCAAATAAATTAAAACAAATTTCATTATTGTATTCTGTTTCTTTATCTACAACAAATGATTGTTTAACCCATTCCTTTCCGGTTTTGCTTGTACCGGTTTGCATTTCTGTTATTTTTGTAATTCTACCAAATTGTGTGTTCATAATTTTTTTATGTATTTTATTAGTTGTTTTATTATATATTCTATTTGTTCTTTATTAATCCAATCTACAAACTCGTAACTATCAAAGCAGATAGTAAAGTCATCACCATTTTCATCACGACCTCTCAAATACACTTCGTTTTCGTGTGCTTGAAATGTATTTATATCGTGCATTCTTTTATGTATGTGTGTTTTATCTTTAGCCATTTCGTTTAAAGTTTTCTGATTCATCCTCACCAAAAACTCCTAAACTATAAAGACCGGCTAATTTTAATACTGCTCGGCTCATTGCTCTTTTTTCTGCCATTTCTATAACATACCAAGAGTTCGTATTTCCATCAGCATAGGATTTTCCTTTTAATGCACTACCAAATGTTTGTATATTATTATCCCCTAATGTTGCATATGCCTTAACAACTGCAAAATCGGGTTCACATTTGACAACTTCGTAATCAATATTAATATCATTATTGGCTTGTATCTTATCAATACCGGCTCTAGTGATAATTGTAAAATGTTGGTGCTTGAATATATCCTCTGCAATCAAATCGTTTTCAGAGAATATTCTATTTAGAATTTCTTTTTTCTTCATATTATTATATTTATTAGGTATCTTAAAAAATCGTGTCCACTATAGGTAAAAAATAACCAAAAGGGAAACATTATTAATAATAACCCTAGTACAGATATGTACCAAGGTTCATCAAGGTTTTGTTTTAAGCTCATAATTTCTTACTTTTTAGTGTAGAATAAATGTCGCTAAAAACATTTAAGCATTGTTGAAATGCTTCAATTCTGTATTGGCAAAAATCTACCATCACATCATTGTTTTCGTTTTTGTATTTAATTAATTCTTGTTCTATGGTACGAATAGATTCCTCTATTGTTAATTTACGAGAGTTAAATTCAAATAAAACATCTCCTAATTTTACCATTTCTACTTGTTTTAAAGATTCACTATACATATTCTGTAATTCTGTGAAATAAATGTCTGATAAAGCCATTGTTTAAATGTATGTATTTGTTAATATGTGGTAAATATATAACAAAAATAATAGACTAAACAATTTAGATAAAAAAGTTTTTAGATTTATGATTATAATATTATTTAAATATATATATATATATATATATTTATTATTGTTTGTGATAATTAGTTGATAATTAGTTGTTTTTTTGTTGTTATCTTGTTGTTATACTAATGTTACAACTTATTGATAATCAATTTAATGCAGTTCCATTGGTACTACAATAGGAATTGTACCATTTTCCAATACTACACCACAACTAATAATGTATTTTTTTGTAAAGTTTTTTGCGTATGCCATTGCGTATGACCTATCGTCAACCCCACAACCAACTTGCATCGCAAATAATTTTTTATCTTTATTCACATACCAATCTACATACGCTTCTGTGTGTATATGACCTTGTACTATACTTGTTTGCCATTCTCTTAATCTTTTAGTTGCACCCTTTCCGGAACTACCGGTACCGTGTACATATTTAACTCCATCTATTGTATGTTCTTGTTGAAAATCCCAACCGGGTGTTTTTATTACCTCATCATAATCTCTTATCCAACGATTAGATATACCGGCACTAAATGCTTTACGACAAATAAGGGCATCGTGATTTCCAATACATACTTTTGCCTTTGGGAATGCATTATAAAATGGTTGTATCTGTGCTATTGCTCTATCCAATTCCTCACCGGCACCAAATCCATCGGGGTCTTGCTCGTGATATGATGTGTAATGATTATCTATAATGTCGCCAATAAAGACAACTTTATTACATCTATATTTTATATATGTATCAATACAATGCTTTAAATATCCCTCTCGTGTAAAAGGAGAATGTAGGTCTCCAATTACCAAAACATTATTGAAATGTTCATCTCTTAAGTCTTGTATTATTTTTTCTTCGTTTGGTCGTAATCTATAACGGTTATTTGGCATTTTTGATTTTTTCTAGGCCTCTACTACCAAAATATGCACCAAAGGCAGTTATACTTAAAATTTGCCACAAGTCAATCCAACTATCCTTTATTTCCATATCCACAAACCCAAAATCCATTAAAGTAAATGTTGTTAATGCAATTAATAAAAACGCTAATGTTAGTGGTCTGATTGACTTTGCTAACCAATTATTGCTTTGCATATCTGCATTCCATCTTTTTGTTACCTCAACTTGCATATTCTGTTCAAAATCCAAAATGATTTGTTCCATTTCCCTTTTTGCCAATTCTTTTTCCTCTGCTGATGTATGTAATTTGTCCACTACATCACCAACATTTTTAACCAAATCACTTGCTCCCGAACTAAATATCTTACTTAATATACCCATATTGAATGATTTTTATTTCTATCGCTATCACAATGTACAAATGTCTTTGCTATACCAATCCTACGAAATCCGGCTTTAATTAAAGCATATACCATTGTTAATCTATCGGGACCATTTGCACAATGTATATCTGCTGCACAATAACGCATATGACTAGAATTTTTTGAGCCACCTATTGCTTGATTATGTTCCGGTGTTCTGTATCCGGAGTTTATATAAAATGGAATACCAGCAATTTCTCTTGCACTATCAATCATTTCCAAGAAATTCTTTTCCATTAATTTTCCACTACCTTTTTTTGTAGGGCAGTCAAATTCTTCGTGTGTAAAGTATTTCATTATTTTTTTCGTATGTATTCTAAAATGATGTCAATTTTCTTTTTTATTTCTTCCATATTTTCTGCATTCTTTTCGTGATGCTTTGAAAATGTATTCTTTACCTCGTGAATACTAAAAAAGAAAAATCTATACAAGGCATAAAGTGAGCCAATCAACAATACCAATGGTAATCCGTAACCCTCTATTAATTCTAAAATTTCATTCATCTGCCTTGTCCTCTATATTTTTTTTTATACCCATTTTGACCTCTGCTAGCGTTTTTGCTATGCTTATGCCTTTTCTTTTTTGATTTATAGGTATATGTACTAATCTTTTTTGCCACGCTTTTTCCTATAATATAAGTATCTATCTACTGTATAAATTATAGATACCACCAATAATGTTATCTGTAACACTTCCTCTACTGCTGTAAAACTAATTGATAGGGATATACTATTTAACCCTATTACATCTGCGTTTTCTTTTACTATTTCTTTCATTTTCCTTATCAATGTAGCTTTTCAGCTTTATTTCGTTTTGTTTTTTTGGTCTATATTTCATTATATGCTACTATCTAAAAAATCTTGTAAAGTTATATTTGTATCTTTATATCCTCTCATTCCTAAATTCATACCATTATTGTAATTGTTTTTGCTTGGTCTAACATCATCACCGGAGTTTGTATTATATTCGGGATATAGATTATTATTCTCACATAAATGTTCGATTAATCTTTCTGTATACCATTCAGCAGTATTCATTACTGTATTTCTTAAATAATTTAATTCCTCTAGTGGTGGTGTTGTTGAGGTTTCACTTGTTTGCCTAACAATATCTTTATTCATTATTTTATACCCTAAGAATGGAATTGCTTCATATAATGTCCAATGTACCAAAGCATCTTGTATATAATCGTTGATTAAATCTTCGTATGGTTGTTGTAGTGCATTGTTTGCTATATCGTCTTGTAGTTTTTTATACAATTTACTACCTAATTTTGTCCAAATATGTAAATCTTGTGCAACTTTCATATATGGCCTTAATATCTCTACATCAACATTACCATTAATTGTCGTGCTTCTTTTTAACTTGTCCTCTGATATGAATAATGCTATTGACATTTTTTTATATTATTTTAAGTATCCTCTATTTGGCATATCAATTGGTGCTTGGTAAACTCTTTGGTCATTACTTTCCGGCTTAAATCCTCTTGCTCTTGCCTTTGTTTTATTAATTAATTCATCTGTATCGTAATTTGGTTTATTTCCAAATTTAGTTACATATATCTTTCTCATCCATCTATGATGGCAATTAGGCCCCCCTTTGTAGAGCCAAATATTGTATACATCACTACCATTTGGACCAAATCCTTTATTTGCTGCAATACTTGACAAACTATGTTTTTGTCCTATTATATCTTCTTTACGATATATTTTATTTGCTTGTACCATTTTTTTACAAAATGTTCGTTCTGATTTATGATTTTTGGTTTTCCCACTATATGAATATCTTACTCTATATAAATTAAAATCATCATCATATCCATCTTGTTTAGAACCTCTTTTTCTTGCTTCACCTACACGAGCAAAAGATATTTTATTGCTTAAAGCATTCAAATTATGCTCAAAATCAAACTCTTCGTGTTCATCTTCGGGATTAATTTCCTCCTCACTTAACAACTCCCAATTATCCAAATCTTCCTCCTCACCATAGTTAGCAATAAAATAATCTAATGCTTGTGTTTTAGCCAATTCCTCTTTTTGTGCTCTCTCTTTTTCCTCTTGTAGCACTTGCGATTTTGGTGCATATCCCAATTCGGCTCTTATTTCATCTTCTGTTAATACATCTGCTAAAATATCTGCATCAAACATTGAATTTAGTGGACTTAGATTTTTGATGGTTAGATTTGCGTTAAGATTATTGGTCGTACACACCATTTTAAGCGATTTTAAGAGCATTTCTTGGTATGGTGCTATAACAGTATTGGAATACAACTCATACGCTTCTAAAATCTCATTTCTGCCACCTAATTGTCCATCTGTTTTAACTCCTAACAACATTGGACTTGTAACTCTGTGTCCAATCATTATATTTTGTATGCATAATTCATTTAAAACAGTATATTGTTTGTCTGCATCACTTAATTGTATCGGTTGTAAATCCGGCTTTGTATTTGCATCATCACTAAATGTTAATACAAACTTGCCGGCATTTCCTGCACCGGTAAACTTTTTTTGTATCTGATTTTCAATAGCAAATCTTTCCTCATCTGTTGGTACACCATTGTTAAAATTTATCCAAAAACTAGGTGAAAAACCATTTTGTATGTTAGCCAAGTGAAAATTGCTAGTAAGATTGTCGGTAAGTATCCAATTAGTACTTGCCACATAATCCGGAGTGTGATATATGTCCATACCAACAGTATACAAGCCGTGATAATAAATAGCATTAGGACTTGTTCTATTATTAGTATCAAAAGCGTCAATTTTGTGTGGTGCATATTGTTTTTGTCTTATTTTTGTCCAATCATTACTTACATAATAACACTTAACATTACCTAATGCATCGGGTTTGCCACTTCTAACCTTTTCTACCGGTATATGATGTATTTGTACAATCTTTGTTCTTTCTACATTCCATATAATGTTCCAAGCATATGCTCCGTGTAACTTTAAATCAAATGCAGTTTTTTTCAATAATTCATCTACACTTTGTCCTTTCCCATTGATATTAGCAAAAAATTGTTTTAATTCTACTTGATTAGATAAATCACCGGTATCTTCAATAACTATTTCTTGTCCGGCAATCATTTCTGATGTTGCATTTACAATAGCAGAATGTGTAGCACTTGAATTGTACAAGTCAATTAAAAATTGTGGATATTGGTTTCTATATTCACCCTCACCAAATTCAATCCAATCTACCCTATCAGTTTCTACAATTTTAGGTGCAGTTTGTTGTTCTAAATAAACTTGTGATAGTCTCGTTTTCATTATGCTTGAATGTATATATTATTAGTTGTTGGATTTGTATGTTCTTTATATGTTACTTCTTTTCCAAATTTATGTGTGGTTTCAAAGTTTCCATAAGGATATAAAATTAGCTTTCCTCTTGCGTGTACATAACCATCATCTTTTGATATTACACTATATGTATAACTACCCGTTGGTTCAAAATGTACCTTACCATTTGATAAATCCTCATCTGCTTCATTAAATACAACATTGAATAACATATTACTAAACCTCATTGTATGTTGTATAGTAAAAGGGTCAACGGTTTTTGTTTCCTTTGATAAATCATTTGTTAATGTAAACAGATAATCTTTATCCAAATTGCCCGCCCTTTCTGTACTTTTTAATGGTGCAGTTATATTTCCCGTTGTTGAGGGGAATGAAGCATTAGGTCCCATTACATATATCATAAATTCTTTATAGTAAATATAAATTTTATTGATTTATTACATTAATACAAAAAAAAGAGGGTAAACATACCCCCTTTTCTTACATATATATAAACGATAGATTATGAATTTACCAAAGAAACATCAAATCCACTATTATCAAAAGGTGCTGATGTATAATCTTCTAGGAAATACATTGGTTGTGGCTCACTACCCGTGAATGTATAGTCATAACCATTCATATCACCGGCTGCAGTACCACTTGCTTCAGTACCCGTCAATAAATCCATTCCATTCTCACAACCAACTACTACGATAACATTGTGTCCATTATCATATTGTTGTTGTAATTCACAGAATATGATTGTTCTGTTCTGTGTTAATAATTTCAATTCATTTCTATCTGCGACTTTTAACGCATGTAGTTTGATATTTACACTCGGCTCATAAAAAACTGTTCCATTTTCTGATGAACCGGTAATTGTTTCTGTTAAAGAGGCAGTCCCTCTTGGTAGGTCATATTGGTATAGATTGTTTGCTGAAGCAACACCACCCTCTGCTATATCAACTGCGTTGATTTGTCCGGCAGCCGGTGCGTCTTTAGTAAATGATGTATCAGCAAGTGTTTGAATATAAATTCTTTTCACTCCACCCATTACATTTTTACAATCTAGACCTCTACCTTTTGTTAAATTACAAGCCATATTTTATTTTTTTAGTATAAGGGAGAGAAATTAATCTCCCCCTCATTATTAGTTAATTATGATAAATGTACAACCTCTGAGCCGATACCTACTTGTGTACCACCCGAGAATTTTGCTACCAATCTGATATTATCCGAGCCATCTAATGCACTCATATCAAGCATTCTTACTTCTGTTTGGTCAGAAATTAAATCTGTACCGAACATTAAGTTTGATTTTCTTGCTGCAACGATAGTATCATCCGGCATACCTGGACACATAGCGATTTTAACGCCATTAGCCATTGGAATGTAATCACCTTGCATATTGTATGCATTTAAGTATCCTAATTTAGATACTGCATCAATATAAAATCTGTATGATTTTGTATTCATATATAAGTACAAGTCATCTTTTCCATATACTGTACCCGGTACTGTAGTTAATGCTTTTTCAATGTTTGCAATGATATTGTTAGCATCAAATGCAGCAGTTTTACTTGCTGTTACTACATTACCATCTGCTGCAAACGCACCCGTTGTTGCTGTTAAAAATCCTTCAAATTCTCCGGCAGTTGCTTTTGCACCCGTCCATAAGTTTTTCTCAACTCCATCTGCTATTGTACCCGCAACATAAGAGAATACAAAACTTGTAAAATCAGATGAGAAATCAGAATTGTTTGCACCGGCTTTCATTTGTGCTGCTTGCCAATCTGCTAATACATCATTTTTACATAATTGTAAATTTACTTCTAATAATTTTGGCTCTAGAATTTTGTCTGTTAATTCTGTACTACCTTGTGCATCAAAATCACAACTTGCATTTTTAACAAGGCCATCACTACTTTGTGTTAAGCCAAAAACAGAAATTGCTCTTTTGTATTTTATATTTTCGTAACTAGTTAAAAAGTCTAAACTTTTTGCTTCAAGAAATGCTGCCGAAATATATTGACCAGCGTGTTCTCCTGCGTATGTTACATTTGTTAATTTTGGATTTGCCATTTTTTCAAATTTTAATTTAATTATTTATTTAAGTTATATAAAAATCTTTCTTGTGCAGTCAATCTGTTATATTCTTGCTTTGTTAATTTAACAGCTTTTTGCTCTGAAAATTTTCTAATGTTTATGTTTTCTGTTGCCGGTTCCTTTTTAAGTTTTTTTGATAACTCTAAATTTTCACTTTGCAACTCCTCTATATTTTCGTCTTTTGCTAACGATTGATTTGTTACTTCCTCTATTTCAGATTTAAGAGTATTTATTTCCTCTCTTAATTCTTGGAATATAGTCATAACTACTTCGCTAAATTCTGACAATTTGTTTTCCACAGACATTTCCTCTTTGTCCTCGTCTTTGTAATCCTCATCATCATCACCGGCTTCCACTTCCTCTTCTGCTTCTTCCATACTAGCGATAATTCCTTCCTCTTTTACCTCAAACTTTTTACCATCCTCTAGTTCATAAGTTCCTACCGGTACCGGAATTGTTGTTCCGTCCTCTGTCATAACCATAACCTCAACACCCTCTCCTAGTGCATCGGCTTCTGATACGATAATTGTTCCGTCTTTTAGTTTGCCCTCAAAGGCTAGTGCAACCGGCTCATCTTCTATGCCTAATGCTACTCTTATTCGTGTTTTAATATCCATAGTTATTTATTTATTGTATTGCTGAAATTTTGTTAATTTTTTGACTTGCTTCTATAAGAGAATCTATAGTATCTCGTGTTTCGTCAATTCGTTTTGCAGTAAAATCTAAAAAACGCTCTAACTTATTATCTTCATTTACTAAATCTTTATATATATCAATGCTGTCTACTTTAACTCCTAGGTCATTTGCTGATTTTTCCAATTTTTCTAAAGTATCTTGAACTTTTTTTTGTCTTTCTGTTGCCTTTCTGATATTACTTGAATATTCATCCCCTAAATTTCTAACCTTATTTAGTTCCTTTTCAGCATCAGAAAATTTTTCTACAACATTATCAATTATAGATGTAATTATTCTAGTTGTTCCTGTCAAAGTACCAACTTTATCAGAATAATCATCCACAAATTTTTCTGCATCTTCTCTAAAAGCTACACTATCGTCAAAAATAGTTTTAGCATCTCCAATAACTGACAATTCAATTTTTTTTGGTTTTAGTCTTGTTTTTTCTAATTTTACCTTATTTATAAATTCTATCTGCGACATAGTATATGTTTTAAGTAAATATAGTTTGTTTGTATTTATTACAAATTCGTTATTTTTTATCTATTTGCTTTAATTTTGATATTGCCCAATTAATACCACTAGAGCCACCCCAAGCATCCCACATTATTCCACCACAACCCTCTGAATATGGTACATCTTTGTGTTGTTGATGTCGTTTAAATGACGCCATTCTTGCAATAGTATCTCTTGATATTGGTTTCCTATCTGCTAATTGTCTTGCCCTTGTCCAACCTACCTTTGTACCACAAGTGCTACCATTTTCCTCTTTATATTTTATTGCTCTTTTAGCGTTATTGGTTGCACCTTTCGGATAATCAGTATAGCTTTCTAATTCACTTTTTTTTTTACCCTCAATAGGTACACAATTAGGAACTTTTTTACCGTCTTTTATTTTATGACCTATCGGCTCATAACCATCCCAACAAGGATTTGGACTAATAAATTCACTATCCAATACCAATTCTGATAGTGCTTCAATAATATCGTGGTCGCTACAAGGCATAAACAAACCATCGTGTTCGTGATAACCCTCACAACCCATTTCTTTTGCTACTTCTATCGCTTCCTCTTTGGTTTCATATAATGGCATTCCATCAATTTCTGCTACTTTCTCGTATTTCTTTTTCTTTTTCTTTTTTCCTAGTGTTTCCATTTTATCTACAAAATATCCTTCAATACTTAATCCCTTCAATTCTCCCTCTTTTATCCTATTCCATACCTCATCATTCTCAATTCGCATTGTTACAAACCAAGTACCATTAGGCACATTAAATCCATATAGTTTTGACTTGTCCATTTTTGCATCTTGTACAATCCAACTCTCTATTGTGTGTACCCCATCTGTATTTTCATTGTGTTGTATTGTTGCACTATTGTTATTGTTATAGCGTAAATACATTTCACTTGCTTTTTTTACAGTTTCCTCTGTAAAGTACACATAGTATTCTTGTCCACTAGTTTCGTCAAATCTATATATTTGTTTGTTAGGTATTAATGCCGGACTGATTAATAATCTCTGCTCATCAATAGTTTTAGCCAATACCAAATTATTTTTTTTCTTATTTAGGTATACAAAATCCACTTCTATTGCCGGTTCAGATACTAAAGAAATTGCGTCAATAGCAACATCCAAATTTTCATCATCAACAACAAGTTCTACAATTTCAGTATATTGGTTTGCATTTTCACATTCTTGCAAACTATCATACATACAATCTCCTTTTGTACCCCACTTATATTTTCCATTTTTACATTTATTACACGGCATAATTTTAATTTTAGATTGTTGCTTTTCGTCTTATTTTAGTTAATTTATCTTGTTCGTTTGTCATATCATCTGCAACTACAAATGCTTTGACAACACCGGAAGTGTTTCCACCACTCCCATCATTACCGGCAAATGCCCTACCACCACCGGCTTCGTTAATCGTACTTAATAATGGTTTAAACATTCTTGTACTTTTTGCATTGATAACACTTTCCCCTTTACTTAATTTTGCAGTCGTGCTATCACTATTTCCGGTACCAAATCCACCTACAATACCACCTTGTGCAAATGCCGGTGTGTTTTGTATATTCTTGACTTGTAACATACCTTGTGTTATTGCTAATGCAGCAAAAATTGCACCGATAGGAAAACCAAAATCTGCAAGTGATTTTGTTGCAGATTGGAATGTATTAATTAACGCTTCTGCTATTGCACCTCTTTTCTTGGCACCGGCAAATTGTTTTTTAATTTTTTCCATTTCCATTTGTTTCCTACCCTCAATCTGTGCAGTCAATTCTGCATTACCCTCTGCTGCCTTTAATTCACCGGCAAATTTATTCTCTATTGATTGTAGTTCATTTGCTTCTCTTTGTGCAGTTATATTTGATATTGATGAAGCCATTTGTGATGCTATATCTAAAGTGCTTTGCATTTGTTCATATACTGCATCCCTTTCCTCTTCCCTTGCTTTGTCTCTTATTTCCTTTAATTTTTCCTCTTTTTGTCTTTCAATATCCTCTGTATCCTCACCGGCTTTTATTGCCAATTTTATAAGTTCGTCATAATGCTGTTCTGTTTCAAGCAATTCTTTTTCCAAACCACTTATACTTTCTGCTGCAATTTGATTTTTAATATCAAGTAATTCTTTTTCTAACGATACTTGATTTGTTAATTGTTCTGACCTAAATCCCGTGATTTGTGCTTCAACACCTTTTTTCTCATTTATTGCTTCTTGTAATTTTATACGATTTTCTTGATTGTCTAACTCTTTTAAATCTGCTTGTGCTGCCGCAATTTGTAAATCGGCTAGTGCCAACATATCCTTTTCTTGTTTATCAAGAATCTCTCCTAATTTTTTATTTGCATCTAATCTTTCTTGTATCGTAGCATTTTCATTATCTCTAATCTGTCTTTGTTTTTCTGCAAGTCTATCATTTTCCTCTATTAATCCTTGCATCTGTACTTTTGCTAGTGCCGCAGTATTTTCTAATCTCCTATTTGTCTTGGCTGTTTGTATTGCTTGTTGTACATCAATTTCACCTATACCCTTTGTAATTTGTTTTGTTATGTTTACTGTTTCTGTGACTGCTTCACCAAAGTTATCTACAATGCTTTTACCGGCATCCACAACATTATCTTTTATTTCTACGATTGACGCTGTTGTTTCTTTTATACCTTTTTCTAATTTTTTAATTTTCTTTGTATCACCACTACCTAAAATAGATTTTTCCCAAGCAAGTACTGCTTCTTGTATTCCTAATTTTAATCCATAAAATGCTAATTGGAATGGTGCAATGGCAATAGTCATTATCCCTTTTATGACTTTTCCTAATGCATCAAAATTCTCATTATTTGCTGATACACTTTCATAAACAGATACAAGTACATTTACGACTTGATTAAATACATTAGAAATAGTGTCAAATACTATCGCTATTGCATCTGCTATTTTTTGGTTTCTCTGTAATGCTTCTGATAAAAATTCAAATACTTTAGATATAACCATTACGATACCGGTTGCCTTAACAAGACTACCAAAACTTGCACCAATTTTTTGTACACCTTTTGCAGCTTTTGGTGCTGCCTTTGCAGTATCCTCGGCGGCTTTACCTACATCTTCAATTCCCTCTTTTACATCTTCTAGTTTTTTCTCACTATCACCGGTATCAACACCGACTTTTGCAATTATTTCTTCAGCCATTTTCCTCTTATTATATCGTTATTTTTTGTCTTTAATTTTATACCAAAGAACATCATTGTATCTTTCAATACTGTCATATTCATTTCTACTATTTTTCCTAAAATCTTAAATCTCATATCCTGCTAATTTTCTAAATGATACATTATTTATTATTCCACTACCGGCACCGGTTGTTGAGTTAATCATAAATTGTATATAATTACCACCGGTTGTTCCTTGGTGCATAAATCGGTATCTACCCTCTTGTGTTATTGGTATTATATCACGATTATTTCCATTCAATAATAGATTAGGGTCTGCACCATTAATTCCTTTTGCATCAAATTCTATCATTACATTTGCACCCAACCAAGGTGTTGCATTTGACCTTATTCTAAAATTCCTACTTCCATCACCTACCATTTTAACACCACCACCTTGCATAAATTCTATTGTGTTATTTCCAACAACATTACCCGGTGTCCAATTTTGTCCGTTATTCGCAAATGTTGGGTTAAGTATTTCATTATCTTGAAATAGTATTTGGTTTCTAACCTCAATTATTTTTACTTGTAAATTTATAGAATATGGCTTTGAAAATTGAGAAACATAAACATAAATAGCATTTTTACCTGCAAAATTTAGTTGTCTTTTTGATATGTCATTGGTTCTAACACCTATATTCACGATAAATTCATCATTAAAAATTTCACAAGGTCTGCACATACCCTCACCACTAGATAAAAATGTATCTCTTTGATAAAAATATTCTTTTTGGTCTATTACTGTTGCTTGTCTACCATCAGATGTTTGTGCAATACCGGTAAAATGCATATAATATGCAGCATTCATATCCTTTGGTGCAGTATAAAATCTTTGTCCAACAACACCACCTAAAAATAACTCAATTATCTCTTCCTCATCATCTGCTCGTGCCGGTATAGTACCAAAATAATGTGTTTCAGATATATTTGCTCTTTTACCAAAAGTCGTGTCTAACGCACTAAAAGTATTTAACCCATAGTTTTCACTATAACTATTATAACCTTTAATTACACTATACATACCATTGTCTATTGAGGTGTTATCGTACCCTATTGCAACATTACGATTGCCACTTGACAATAAATGATTTTGTCCTAATAAAACATTTCCTCTAGTTGATGAATTGTTTGCTCTATTTGTTGAGGTTTCAAAATTTGATTTTATACTTTGTGCAAATGCATAACATTCACCATCAATAAATCTATAACCATAGTCCAAACAATCTCTTTCTGTACCATTTGTTGTTGTTACTTTGTCATCTCTTTGTCTGTCAAAATCTGATTGGTCATCTACAAAAAGTACAAGCCCTAGTTCTGATATGCTGTCTATTGTTCTCATTATACCCTAATTAATTCTACGCTTGATAATTTATTTTTGTCTGTATTATAGTCAACCTTATTTAATCTATAAAATTGGTCTTGTATTTGATATTTCGCTGAAAAATCTAAATTTAATATATCTGTTGCAGACAATACAATTTTACATTTTAACAATCTAGCATTATTGTTATATTTTTCATTGATATAATCTTTCCAAAACCTATTGTATAATGTTCTTGTCGGTTGATTAGGTAATCCAACTATTGCACTAGGATTTATTGCACCAAATAAAAATGAATTAGATGAAGATGTACAACTTGCTATTTTTTTATTATAGTGATGTATCTCGGGGTATTGATTAAATGATGTTCCCGGCAATACCCATTGAAACAATCCATTTGTAATGTCAATAATTTCCATAAAAGTACCGGTTGTTAAATCATCATTGTTATAACTACCTTTTAAGTGTACAATTCTTGGTTTATTTTTAAAAGATACAATTCCGTCATCTTCCTCTTTTCCGGAATGATGTAGATGTGTTGTATTGGCACCCTCTATTGTTCTTAAAAATGGTGCTGCAAATACTTTTAATTGTATATTTTCTATTTCCTCACTATCTGTACTAAATTGTACCTTTTGCTGTCCGTAATGTATATCATTATCCAAGAAATAAGTATCCAAATAATAATCATTTGGCTCGTTTGCGTGTAAAAAATTTAATTCTTTCGGTATTTCTACTGTTTCTAATTTTAATTCATTAATATCAACCTTATTTGTCCAATCAAATACATTAGAATTAATGTAATTAGGGTATGGAGTGAACTCTATTGTTCTGTTTCCTTTATCCTCTGTAATTACATTAAACATAGTCATCACATCTTTAACAACATCAGCCATTTTTACATCAGAGAATTGTGTTTCCATTAAACTATTAATACTTTGGTCTTGTACTACAAACACAAATAGATTATCGTTACCGGCACCCAAACATAAGTTCCATTGATTTATGTGGTTTGGTGTGTTTTGTGTTGCATAACTTGCGTGAAATGTAAATGCAGCAGTATCACCGGCAAGCATAGCGTGTGTTCCCGTAAATGTTATTGTGTTTTTATTTGCTAAACAAGGGTCGGGATACCCACTTCCGGGATTACCACTTGTATGTGATTGCCAATCTACTGTTACCCCATTAATATTCATAAAAACATCAACCCAAGTGTTTGTAATGTTTACAATCCTTAGTGTAATTACATAACTTAATGTGCAATCATTAGGTGCAGTATATGTGGATGTTGTTTCATTATAATCGTTATTAGGGTCTCCCGTTTTTATTGTCGTTGGTACTGCAATTGCTGTTCCGGGTGTTGTTCCTAAATGATACCCACTTACCGGATTATCACAACCACAAGAATAGGGACCGGTAGGTGTGTTTCTTGACCTTATTTCTTGGTCGGGTATTGTTTCACCAAAATTCCTTTTTGTTGTAGTATCCATATACAAATTTGCA
>Ga0209348_1000240_pt1 | contig 30571 bp, 53 predicted proteins | sample ETNvirenome_2_30_FD_184065 | JGI IMG/M metagenome (GOLD analysis project Ga0209348, IMG submission 184065) | Marine viral communities from the Pacific Ocean - ETNP_2_30 (SPAdes) (version 2) | ecosystem: Environmental > Aquatic > Marine > Oceanic | place: Pacific Ocean | collected 2013-06-22
GAGGCTTTGGTATTTTTAAACTTTGACCAACGCGAATTTTATTTACATCTTTTAAGTTGGGATTAGCTGCTACAATATCTTGAATACGAATACCAGCATCTTTTGCAATTTGTGATACAGTGTCTCCGCTTTTAACTTTATATGCCATTAGTACTTTCCTTTCCTTGCTTTAGGGCTAGACTGTTTTGGTTTACCTGCCCCACCCCACAAGGTACGACATGCCCAATATCGTGCTGACAATATGTCACTAGCTGTATCACACTTGTGTCTGGCACGAAACGACTTACGTGCTGCAGCACTATAGTTGTGACCATAGCCTGTAGCACCAAAATGAATTAATCTAATTGTCTCACCCTTCTTGGCAAGAACCATTTTCTTTTTACCCGCACGATTACTCTTGATAGGTTTGTTGTAACCGGGAAATGTTATGCCACGATATTTGACAGACATTACGTAGGCAACTCCTCTGCAGGTGGTTCAGGTATTTTAGGCGGCTCGTTAAACATTAATGTCATTGGACCACAAGATGCTGCCCAATCTTTTATAGTGCCGTTTTCCATTTTAGGCACGTGCATCTGCAAGACAGCTTCTTCTGTAGGACACTCAACTACATTTTCTGTATAGCTTTTAAGTGTGCCATCTGGCATAACAATCACAGATAGAAACACATAGAAGGTAATAGGTATCATTGTTCATCTTTCTCTGTCCACCCTTCAGCCCTCATAGCATCTTCTACGTGCTTCAAAGTAAACTTACGTCCGTAATGTGCTTCAACAGCACTACGCACATAGAACACATCGCTGTGTGGTATGTGTAAACGGTCTAATGAATTAGTACGGATAGCATGATAAAATGCATCAAGTACATTATCTGTATATAGTTTTACGGATTTCTTAGCCAAAGTCAAGAACTTTTTTAATTATAGGCACGAATACTATCACTTAAAGTGTATTAGCAAAGAAAATCTTATAAGAACTCTTAACTATACACTTAAATGTCTATAGTTAAAGAGTCTTTTTAAGAGTTATTAAGTAAACATTTAAGTGAGTCACTTTAAGTGTGTCTAGTTATACATAATTATACCATATTTTTTTAAGCATGTCAACCCCTATCACGTAATTATTTTTAAAAAGAGGTAAATATAGCGTTGCTCATGTATGGCGAACTGTCAGTTGCACTTGTGGTTAACACTTAATTTTCCTAATCTGTGTATTTCTGTGTACACGTAACGGGGGTACGGGGTGGTGTCCCCTGCCCTACCCGCTTGATTTTAAAAGATATGCCGCTAAATCAGCCAAAAAATAAAAAATAATAGCAGAATAGATGCTTTTTTATTTAATATCAACGAGTTAGCCTATCAAATAGACTGTTGTGTTATCAGTCTATGCCTATATTGTGCCGATTATGGTTGTAAATTGTAAAATGTTTACAAAAACACAGCGGCGGTGCATGTAAATGTCTACACACTACACCCCTCAAAAAATATGCATACTTATATAATACAAAAAAAATTTTTATCTTTTCAACTTTTTTTAAAAATAATTATTCAATAAAATCAATAGCTTATTTTACTGAATGCTATTTTATCTTTATAAATCAATATGTTAGTTGGGGGTTTACTTTATTAATCACTTGGTGCTAATGTTTAGAGACTGAAGCGAACAAAGCAAAGCATCAGCGACAAGCCCTAGAGGTAGCGACAAGATGCCAAGCGGAAACGACGACCGATTGAGCCAATGGGCAAGGGTACAGTTTCAGATACTAGGCCAGCCTATAGGCCAATAGAATTAGGCTAGATGCTAACAAGGGTTTTGATAATTTTTCCGATTGTTAGATGAAGCACTAAAAAATTATCGCTTGACTAACTAGGCATTACGAATTAACGTAATGAGACATTAACAAAACAGCGATAGGTGGATACCATGGCTAGGCAAAGATTAGGTAAGCGAGAGCGTGCCGCAATGCGAGAATGCAATCAAATTGCAAACATCAGAACAAGTGGCATGATATATCGCGACTATTACGAATTGAGTTTTACCGCTAGAGTGTGTAAAAATCACAAGGGTAGCTATGCCAAATCAAAGCCTAGTCATGCCATCTATGACAAATGCCAAAAAGCAAAGAGAGCATAAAAAAAAAACGATTGACAAAAAATTAGCCACAAGGCTAGGATTATATAGAGCTTGCAGGTGGATACCTCGCTCATAGAAACCTAAAGGTTGACAAAGTGTAGTCATGGGGTGTAATGTATACCCATAACGTAACCACAATCAAAAGAGGTGATATTATGATTGTAACACAAAACAACGGTTTTCTTTCAGTAGCACGTGATAAGCAGGGGCTTTTCGTACCTATTACGACAGTAAATGCAAAGCCAATTATCAGCGAGTTAATTGAAAAAGAACGTGCAATCATGTTTGAAGCAAAACGTGATGCGGCATAAGTTATGGTGCAATGTGCTATCGTGGTGCATTGCACCCCATGAATACACTTAAACCAACAATAGAGGTGAATTATGACTGTAGAAAACATATTGACCATTTACAAAATGGCAACACCGGAAGAAAAGCGTGACGGTATCGTATGGTATGCCAACGCGCTATCAGAATGTAACCGCATATCACTAGACCTAGATGTACCGTTACACATCGTGACGGGTGTATGTGCGGCACTATCCCCCAATAATAAATGGGATAGAAACATTGTTAATGCGCGTGATTTATGCCAAGCGTTTATTAACGGTGATGATATAGACAGCGTGAAAGTGTCCACATATCATGCCATGAAGCGCAAGGCATGGGCTATACTTGAAGCAATGCCCAATCATAGCGGTGTTATTGATATCTTGAATGGGCAAAAGATTGTCTCATTCTATCGTAACATTATGGGTGATGACACTTGCACGATAGACGGTCATGCGCGTAATATCGCATATGGTGAGCGTGTAGGCTTGACCGATGACAAGACAAACATAGGTGTAAAAGAATATCGCGAGTTACAAGCACAATATGTGCAAGCGTGTAAGCGTACCCGTGTTAATGGTCGCGCACTCAAAGCGTTTGAATTGCAAGCCATTACATGGGTAACATGGCGTAGAATACATAACATTACATAGGGGTGATAAAATGAATAGCGCAAACACACTAATTGAAAACCTATCTATCAATAGGCTTGTGCCTTACTATCTTATGAGTAGTTATCTATATTACAAAGAGGACAAGCAGGTATTGACCGATGATGAATTTGATGCACTATGCAAGCGGCTATTGGCTAATTGGGACAGCATAGAACATATGCACAAGCACCTAATCACTAAAGGTGACTTGACCGCTGGCACTGGGTATGCTATCAAATATACCAACATGATAATAGGTGCTGCCAATAGGTGGTATGAATTAACACAAGCTGAGAGGGCGTGACAATGGAAAATCTACTAAACTTTAGCGTAAAGGATGTCTACGGGACAGCAAGATACTATCCACAGGACAGGCAAAGCAGGTGCATTGTGAATGAATTGATGCAACAAAAATGCTTGAACGCAACACAAGTTAAAAAACTAAAGGTGGTGGGTGGTTTTGCCATTAACATTCTGAGAGATTGGGAGATAGACTGATGAAAAAATTTGAAATGCTAGACTTGTTTCTGATTGCAATGCTTATGGTGGGCATATTTTTTGGGCTTGCCATGTTATCACTACATGGTGTAGGCTCTATGTCGTGGCTATCATGGACACTGTTTGGATGCAGTGCATGGTGCCTAGTCGTAGGCTGGGGCATTGTGGCATATAACCTAGAAAAGAGGTAACACATGGCTATTAGAGTAACAAGAGTGCATAACCCAGTGGCGGCTTACAATAGGCGAAGACCTATAGTAGAAAAGCCAAGCAAGGGTAAGGGTTCACACAATAGACAGAAGGATGAAAACAATGCGATTAAATACGAACAAGATGCGTATAAAAAAGGTGAGTAAAAAAGCCCCTGAGTGGAAGCGTAATAGAATGATAGAACAATCTATGCGTGTCACCATTATTAACAAGGCGTTTGACTTGGCAGAATCAGATGGTGAAGCCGTAGCCACACACATGGGCAAGCGTTACCCATGACTAAGTGTGTTACAGCACTGTGCATATACAATCAGATGCCGTGGGACAGTGTGTTCATTGGCGGTTATCTGGTTGTATCTGTAATCGGAATATGTTATATAATATATAAACTGTACAAGGATGGATGATATGACACCTAGTTGGCAACCAACAGAAGCAACGTGGGCTAACGCCCAGCTATATCGCTGTGACCTATACGACACACGCTATCCTGTATGCGGCACACGCCTTGTCTGGGTAGTGGTGGGCAGAAAGTGGGTACGCTTTTGCACACCTATACAGCACGACAAGTGGCGTATCCGGCGTGAGGAGTGGGATAAGATACCACATGAACTATTTGTAAAGGATGAAGACGATGACTAGAGATGAATTATTTGAATGGCTTGAAACCTGCCCCACCAATGGGTGGCATTGGGTAGGCGAGGACGAGGGATACATTCGTATCTTGTTTGAGATTGACGAGGAGATTGATGATGATTGTTAAGAAAGCACAGCACTTGCTATGCCTTGTGCATGAGATAGAAATACTCAAAGAACGCCTACAACCACATGACACAGGCCACATCAGTACGGCTATCAGTGTGTTGCAACAGCGCGTAATTGAAATGCAAAAGGAGATTGATGACGATGCGTAACACATACAAACTAATCATGGACAGTAGATACAACCCGCTGTCTAACATACCAGACACAAACACAAGGCACATGGTCATGCAGATACTGGCTTGGATGTGGTGCATTATCTTCAGCATGTGGATGGGCAGCATCGTTGTCTTTGGCATCAGTGCCGCATTACACGCCCTGCTGATTGCTGGTGTGTTCATCACGGCTGGTGTATTTGAAACAGCCAAGCGCAAGCCACAGTATTTTGGTGGGCTAGGCAGGGGTAATGGGGGTGAGCATGAATAAGCTGTATGAGATACATGACGTAGAGGATGGGTCTATCTACCTGATGACATTGCCAATGATACTAGAGGAAATAAACCGTGATAGGTCAGAGGGGTGGACGAACTACGATGAAACTGATTGGCGTGAGGGACTAGCACAATTTACAACATATGAGGTGATGAACGATGAATAAGTATTGGCACAAAGTGAAATATTATTATCTAACGCATGATGGTATTGAAATGTTCGTGTTCTTCTGCATCTTTGCGTTTTTAGGCTGGGCAGGTTATCATGCCATAGCTGGTGTTATAGAAAGGATAATAGGATGAATGGTGTAGCAGTTATTCTTGCCTGTCTAGGCACAATCAGTACCGACAAAGTAGAACTAGATGTATGGTCAGGACATAAGTGGTTGTCGCAGTGTCATGTGGCATCTACCATAAGAAGTTTTGACTATCCACAACAGCAATGCTTTTGCATAGAAAGGAGTGACGACAATGTACATAGACCCAATATACCCGGACAAGGCCAGTGACAAACGACTGGTTCATGTAACAGACGAGAGACGTAGGCTCATGCGTGAACATAGTGACTTAATATTTGAAGGTGCAGACCAAACCCTGATAGATGCTAAGTGGAAAGAATACATGGCTATGAGGCAGTTAGATAAAGAGGGTGTCACTTTAGTGACTAAGTTTTAAAACACTTGACCCCTGTTTTTTTCTGTGCTATAACCTGTACAAGATAATCGTCAGTTGATATGAAAGGAGATAATAGAGTGGATATAACACACGAAGAGAGACTTGAATTTCTCAAGGCTCACAATGACTTGAGGAGCATAGTTCAGACATTACATGAGATGAGTGATTTATGGGTGTCTGATGTAGGTAAGTTAGAGAGAATTGAATGTTTACTACACAGAGTGATGAAGTTTGTACCTCAGATGGATGATGAGGGCAGACCAAAGTATTACGCAGACTATGTGCTTGCCGATGATAACAACGAGAAAGGAGAATAGATATGCCGTTTGATATTCCAATGAATACAATGATTCCAGAAAGCCTAAACTTTGATGTAGTGTTTGAGCCTACAAAGGTGAAAGATAAAAAATACGTCATCAACGGTAACACTGGTGAATACATCGGTGTGGTGGGTGATACGTTTAACTGTGCCAGCCATACAGCTTTCTTTGAGGGTGTGCATAACACCATCACAGAAAACCTTGGTGATGCAGAGTGTGAGGGCATGAATATGAAGTGGAACATTGCCCGACAGAATGCATGGGCTATGCTCGACATGACCCTGCCTAACGTGACTGCTCGTATTGAGACAGACAAGCACAGCACCACCATCGCACAACGTATCATTGCTCTGCATGGTATTGATGGTAGCTGTTCCAACCAGACCTATTTTGGTGCGATAGATTTCTTCTGTACCAATGGTATGATTCGTGGTGAGCATGACAAGATACGGCGTAAGAACTCTGCCAACTTTAGCATGGGTAGGTTTATTCGTGACCTGCGTGAATCTACGCAGTCATTCTACGCACAGTCAGAACGCTTACAGGGCTGGGCTAACAAGCCTCTGTTTGTTGGTGACGTTAAGTCTATGCTTGAGTCTTTGCTAAAGTCTGACAGGACATCTGAGAAAATGCTTAACTTGTACAATCAAGAAGCATCAGTTCGTGGACAGAATGTCTGGGCTTTGTACTCTGCGTTTACTAACTATGCAAGCTATGCTGATGAGCGTAACGGCTTTGCCCTGCGTAACACTGGCAAGGATACCAATGCAGTGTCTATGTTTCAACGCGAGAGTAAGGTGTCTCAGTGGATTGACAGCAAGCCATTCAAGGAGTTGATTGCAGCATGAAAAGGTATGTAATTCAGTTTGCACCCAATTGGTGTGATGGGTGTTTATCGTATGACACTGATGCTGTTTCTGAAGAAGCAGCATTGGCTACCATAGACAGACTTCTAAAAGAAAATGCAAGTGTAGATTTACATGATGTAACAGCAGTCGATGTTTGGGAATATCCCAAAGACGATGACACTTTGCACCTTGGATGCCCTAGTTATCCTAATTGTGATGAGGCTCCCCTTGGCTGTCTAGTATCTATGGGAGATAATGTTGAGTGGTATGGACATAGAGATTAGGAGAACAAAATGAAGACAGTAAAACATCTTGTGGATAAGTACTATAATTCCAATGATTTCAAGATGTTACGAAGCAGAACTAAGAAAGACTATCAATACTTTCTTAGTATAATGGTGGACGATTTTGGCTCTGTGAATTTTTGTGAACTCACAAGTAAGCAGGCCAAACACGCATACGAATCATGGGTTGTGCGAGGCATCAGTCTCGCCAACCATGTATGCACTGTGTCATCTATCCTGTTTCGTTACGCTATTGAAATGGAGTATACACACGTCAATCCATTTGCAAACATCAAACGTAAAACGCCACCACAACGAAAAGTTGTGTGGACAGAAGATGATGTACGTCAGTTTCTTGACACTGCCTATTCTAAATTTGAATGGCGTAGTATCGGATTGATAGTTCACATGGCTTATGAATGGTGTCAACGTCTAGGTGATATGCGTATGTTAGTATGGGACAATATAGATTTTGATGGGCGTAAGCTACATCTTGAGCAGTCTAAGCGTAGGGCAGAGGTGACTTTGCCTATACAAGATGACCTGCTTGAAATGCTGACACAGCAGGAGCAAGATTTTGGCTTTCAACAGTACGTTGCTCCGCGAATAAAGCCCGTACACGGCGTTTACCATCCTTATGGTATAGATAGACTAGGCCAAGCTGGTAGGCTTGTCATGCGCGAAGCTGGACTGCCTGATAAATTACGTCTAATGGATTTACGCAGGACAGGTACGACACAAATGGTTGAAGCTGGTGTCCCTATGGGACAAATTATGTCGGTTACAGGACACAGTAATCCACAATCAGTAAAACCATACATGAAAAATACATACGAGAGTGCAAATAATGCCTTGACAGTACGTAAATCTTATGGTAAAAGCACTTAAATGCCGACAACGAAAGTGAGTATATAATGAATAATATATATAACATTATAAGTGATATAGATATACCTAATGGACAGACTAAACGTATGGATTGTCCTAACTGTGGTGGCACAAAGACATTCACTGTAACCAATAATCTAGGTTCTCTTGTGTGGAACTGTTACAAAGCCTCTTGTAATGTACGTGGTGGTAATCGTGTACACTTAACAGTGGAAGATATACGTACCAGTATGAGTAATGCGCAGCACTTTGCTGAAGAGCAGTTTGAATTACCTGAATACGTTGTCCCATACCTGAGTGATAAAGCAAAAAGTTGGTTAGACTCTTGGGGTATTTATACAAACAAACTAAACTTTATGTATGATGTAAAAGAAAATCGTGTGGTGTTTCCCGTAATGCACAATAACAAAATTGTAGATGCTACAGGACGTGCTTTGAGTAATCGTTTGCCTAAGTGGAAACGGTATGGAAAAAGTGGCTTGCCTTTTAACTTTGGTTGTGGTAAAGTCGCAGTTGTTGTTGAGGACTGTGTGAGTGCAGCCGTTGTTGGTTACGGTTCCTTTGTCGGGGTTGCGCTTCTTGGTACATCTCTACAAGATTCGCATAAAGGGTATCTTGCACAGTTCTCAACAGCAGTTATAGCGTTAGACCCCGATGCGCTACCAAAGACTTTGCAAATGGCAAAGGAACTACGTGGACATGTAAACGATGTTCGTGTCCTACGTTTGAAGGATGATTTGAAATATCGTAACCCGACAGATATGGAGAACTTAAATGGAATTGTCGATTATTAGAAGCCTAATGGATAAATCATTCTATGATGACCATCGTGGTAGCAAGTGTCCACCACGTTTGTTCAGCAAGGATGCACGTAAAATTAAAGAAGCTATTGATACAGCCATGGATAGGTATGAGCGTACTGTCTCACCAGATGAAGTTGAGGCATTGTTTATATCTAATAACCCCACGCTGACTACAGCACAGAAGCAAGCCTATGCTTCTATGTTTGCTTCTATCAAACGCGAACAGCCTATGGGCAGTGACATAGCACAAGAGGTGTTATCTAAGCTGTTCCAACAAGTAGTAGGCGAGGATGTAGCTAACATTGGATTTGATATGGTTAATGGTGATGCAGCCACGCTAGAGAAACTACGTAATCTGCTAGAAAAATACGGGGATGACTTTATTCCTAATCTTAATATTGAGTGGGATGATATTACTATCGAAACCCTCATGTCAAAAGCAGAGTTAGAGGCACGTTGGACATTCAACATACCATGCGTGACTATGAAGGTAGAAGGTGTTAGCGGTGGTCAGCTTATCGAAGTAGGTGCTAGACCCAATACAGGTAAGACATCCTTCCACGCTAGCTTGATTGCTGCACCGGGTGGCTTTGCACATCAGGGTGCTAAGTGTATTATCTTGTGTAACGAAGAGCCTACACACAGAGTTGGCGCACGTTATCTAACTGCAGCAGCAGGTATGTCAGCAAGGGAAGTTAAAGATAACATGGCTAAAGCTAAATCATTATACGAACCAGTAATGAATAATATTAAAATAAAAGAGGCTGGTGGTCGTGACATGGCTTGGGTTGAATCTGTATGCAAATCATACAAGCCAGATGTGTTAGTGTTGGACATGGGTGATAAGTTTAGTGCAGATGGTAATTTTGCTAGGCAGGATGAGGCACTCAAGGCTTGCGCTATATATGCTAGACAGATTGCTAAGACGTATGACTGTGCTGTATTTTATATGTCACAGTTATCTGCAGAAGCAGAGGGTAGGTCACAGCTTAATCAGTCTATGATGGAAGGCTCACGCACAGGTAAAGCTGCTGAAGCTGACCTGATGATACTGATTGGTAAGAGTCCAGCCAAAGATAAAATAGAGGGCGAAGAAGAAGATAGCCCACTACGTCATATTAATGTAGTAAAAAATAAGTTGACAGGCTGGCATGGTATGGTAAACTGTAACCTAGATTATTTAACAGCGAGGTACACAGACTAATGAAACTTACTCTTGACGTAGAAAACACAGTAACTAAACGAGATGGCAAGATGCATCTTGACCCCTTTGAGCCAGAGAACTCACTGACCATGATTGGTGTATTGACTGACCAAGACGTAGAGCGACACTTCCCATTTGACCATTGTGACGTACCTAATCAACAACATTTCCATGAGCAGGTGCAATGGTTTTTAGATGAAGCTACCATACTTATCTGCCACAATGCTGCGTATGATTTGATGTGGTTGTGGGAGTCAGGCTTCAAGTATGACGGGCCTGTGTTCGATACAATGCTTGCAGAGTATGTGCTACAGCGTGGCATCAAAGAGCCGTTGTCTCTTGAGGCTTGTGCAGAGCGTTACGAACTGGATACCAAAAAGCAAGATACTCTTAAAGAGTACTTTGCCAAGGGCTATACTACCCGTGACATACCATACAACGAGTTGTGTGAGTACCTGTCTGCTGACCTCAATGCTACGCAGCAGTTATGTGATAAGCAGGTAAAGCGGCTACACAGTTGTGATGATGCTGGGCTATTGAATACTGTGTTGCTAACTAACGAGGTAGCTGTGTGCCTAGCACGTATCTATCAGCGTGGCTTTGCTGTTGACTTGTCAAAGTTAAACGAGGTTCGTGACGAGTTTGTTGCAGAAAAAGAACAGATAGAAAAGAGATTAAAAGAACAAGTTATTGAGTTGATGGGTGACACACCAATTAATCTCAACAGTCCAGAGCAAATGTCTTGGGTAATTTATAGTAGAAAGCCAGACGATAAGGCTATATGGGCAAATATGTTTACACCCACCATGTCTAAGACAGAGTTTACACACACGGTAAATAGTCATTCATCTATAATGTACAAGACTAAAGCTGGTCAGTGCTTTGCGTGTTATGGTACAGGCAGACAAAAGAAACTGAAGAAAGATGGAACACCGTATCTCAAAATGCCTATATGTAAAGAGTGTAATGGTGTTGGCTACAGGTTTACTCCAACCAAGTCTATCGCTGGCCTTAGATTTAAAGCACCTAATCCAAAGTGGATAAGTGCCAATGGGTTTAGTACTAATAAAAAGATGCTAGAGATACTAGCTAACTCTGCTAAGAAGAGTAGCTTTGATAGAGCAGAAAACTTTTTGAATGATGTGCAGAGACTATCTGCTTTAGATACATACCTTTCATCTTTTGTTGAAGGTATCCAGACGCACACCAAACAGGACGGTAAGTTGCATGTGCGTTTGCTTCAGCATCGTACGGCTACTGGCAGGTTCAGTGGTGCAGACCCTAACATGCAGAACATGCCACGTGGCGGCACGTTTCCTGTAAAGAAAGTATTTGTGTCACGATTTGATGGTGGGAAAGTTATGGAGGCAGACTTTGCACAGTTGGAGTTTCGTGCTGCTGCCTACCTATCACAAGATGGAGTTGCTATTGAAGAAGTATCTACTGGATTTGATGTACACGCATACACCGCTAAAGTTATTACCGATGCTGGTCAACCTACGGATAGGCAGACTGCAAAAGCTCACACGTTTGCACCGCTTTATGGCGCAACGGGCTTTGGGAGAACGCCAGCGGAAGCTGCATATTATGAACACTTCACAAAAAAATATAGAGGAGTCAGAGAATGGCATACCAGACTGGCTGAAGAAGCTATGACTAAGAAAAAGATTACTACACCTAGTGGCAGGGAGTTTTCTTTTCCAGAGGTTTATAGAAAGTCTAGTGGAACTATATCGCATTTTACACAAATTAAAAACTATCCTGTGCAATCATTTGCCACAGCAGATATAGTGCCTATAGCCATGTTACATATAGACGAGCTATTAGGTAATATGAAATCTTGTATAGTAAATACGGTGCATGATAGTATAGTTATAGACGTGCATCCAGAGGAAGAAGCTAATGTAATTAAGGTGATAGACGACACAAATAAAGCATTGCCTTATCTAATTACTCAACGATGGGGTGTAGAATTTAATGTTCCTCTACTTTTAGAAGCAAAAATTGGTCCGAATTGGCTTGACACCAAGGACATAACCTGATATAACTATGCATCTTACAAAAGAAAAGGAGATAATTGTATGAATCAAGTAATGACTATTGACACAAACAACTTTGGCGAAATGGCTAAAGCTATGGGTATTGCTAATGAAGCACCTGCTGCTAAAAAGCAGGGTGTGTTTCTTGCCCGTCTCAGAATAAACCACTCACCTATTCTTGGCTCTGATACTATTAAAGTCAAGGGCGGTACTTATAAGCTAGAGATTCCTGATGGCCCTGTTTATTATGCAGAGTCTGCTATCATGCGTCCATTCCTGCAACGCTTTATGTATAAAAAGTTTGTTATGGGTAGTGGTGGTAGTCCCAATCGTTATGTTAAGACTGTCATGGCTGACACGCTTAACTTGGACTTAAAGGATAATGATGGTGGCTTTAATTGTGGTAAACCTGCTGGTTGGATTGAAGATTTTAATTCACTACCCGATGCTACAAAGGAACTAATACGTTCTATTAAACGAGTTCGTGTGGTGATAGGAACCGTGCAACTTACTAATGCAAAGGATGTGGATGGTAAAGATGTGGAAGTTGGAGCCACTCCGTTTATCTGGGAAGTAGAAAATCGTGATGCATTTAAAACTGTGGGTTCTGTATTTACACAACTAGCAAAGATGAAGCGTCTACCTGTGCAACACAATGTTACGTTGAATACAGAAGAGCGTAAGTTACCTAATGGTAATAGTTTCTATTTACCTGTAACATCTTTGGATGTTGCAAATAGCATTGACCTTACTCAAGATGACCAAAAAAAGTTTGCTGACTTCATGTCTTGGGTTACTAATTATAATCAGTATATCATTAATGCTTATACAGAAAAGACATCACAAAAAGCTGACGAGGCTTTAGATGATTTAGATATGGATGGGGTTGTTGATATCGAGTTTGAAGAAGAGGTGGCTTAATGAAACATCCTGCTGAACTGGCACTGCATCAGTATCTTGATAATGCCACACGTGGTAAATCAAGCATGTCAACTGAAACAATCAAACAGATTGGTGATGATGTCATGGCTGCTGCACAACGCCAGTTTGGTGGGGGTAACAAGCGAGACAAGTTTAGTCTACGCATGTCTAATGTAGGTAGACCAACTTGTCAACTTTGGTATGACAAGAACAAGCCAGAGGTAGCGTTACCCTTTCCTACAACATTCGTTATGAACATGATGCTTGGTGATATAGTAGAAGCAGTGTTTAAAGCTATCTTAAAAGAAGCAGGAGTTAAATATGAAGACACGGATAAAGTTACTCTTGACCTTGGTGACGACAGCGTTTCTGGTAGTTATGACCTCATCGTTGATGGTGCAGTTGATGATATTAAATCAGCTTCAGACTGGTCATACAGAAACAAGTTTGAGTCCTATGACAGTCTTGCCAGCGGTGATGGTTTCGGGTATGTGGCACAACTAGCTGGATACGCAAAGGCTTCAGGCAAAAAAGCTGGTGGTTGGTGGGTAGTTAATAAAGCTAATGGGCAGTTTAAATATGTGCCAGCGACAGGTCTTGACATTGATAAAGAGGTATCCCAGATAAAGGATACGGTTCACACAGTAAAGGAGAATAAGTTTGAAAGATGTTTTGAACCAGTGCCTGAGACTTTTCGTGGCAAGCCCACAGGTAATAAAGTCCTTAATGATGGATGCAAATTTTGTAGCTATCGTTTTGATTGTTGGGATAGTCTTATTGAACTACCTGCTGTAAAATCACAGGCAAAAAACCCGCCCATTGTGGCATATGTTGAACTAGCAAAGGAGTATGTTTAAGATGGAGATTGAAGTAAATGAACTCGCAGAACAAATTAAGGAAGCGGAACTGCACCTTTCGGAACTTCGGAAGGAGTATCGTGAACGGAAGACTGCAGGTTTACGTGCGGCGATATCAGCGCGTAATGAAGCAGATAAAGTCTTGCGCGAAGAGCTACAGGCTTTAGGCTACCGTAGTCCATTTATCTCATGGCGTGATACGGCATAGTGTCACCTTACAAACAATTTAGGGCAGCACGAAAGTATGGTTATCGTAGCGGTCTGGAACTAAAAATATCTGAGTACTTACAAGAACTAAAGATAAAGTTTTTGTATGAAGGTATTAAGATTGAATGGGAAGACTTAGCTTATAGAACATATACGCCAGATTTTGTGCTGCCTAACGGTATCATAATAGAAACTAAGGGTAGATTTACTGTAGCAGATAGAAGAAAACACAAGTGCATAAAGAAACAACATCCGAATTTGGATATTCGTTTTGTTTTTACAAATAGTAAAAGCAAATTACAAAAAAATTCAAAGACAAGTTATGCTCAGTGGTGTATAAAACATGGGTTTCTTTACTATGATAGAATCATCCCTGAAGATTGGTTAAAAGAAAAGGGTAAGAATAAACACCCTAAGTTTATTAAATTTGGTGGTACAAAAGTAAAAAGGAGATAGACATGGACAGGATGATGACTAAACTATCTAAAGAAATTAGTAACGAGGATTTTATTATTCGGGTTAGACCATTCTCAGATGATAGTGGTAGGTGGTCTGGTGAGGTTGATATATCCATTATGGCTATGCCAGATAATCCACTGGTTGATGAAGACTATCATCAAGTTATGCACTTTACTAAAATGATGTGTGCTTCTGTTCCCGTTATGGAAGAGGTTGAAGAATTACGCAACATTGCCCACGAATATGTAATGAAAGTTATTGACAATGAAGCTGATATTAGTGTAGAACTAGAGGAAGAAATGGGCGTTGAAAAAACTTACGATGGTAACGTAGTTCACTTACAGTTTAACACAAAAACTAAGGGGTCAGCATGAGTAGACATGAAGAATATATGAAAGCAATGATGATACAAGAGGAGTTACGTATGGCACAAGCAAAGAAACAAAGTGATAATGTTGTTGATATGGTCAATAGTCCACCTCACTATAATCAACAGGGTGTAGAATGCATAGATGCTATACATGCCGCTACAGATATTGGCTTTCAGTATTATTTACAAGGCAACATAATGAAGTATGTCTGGCGTTATCGCTATAAGAATGGAAAGCAGGACTTACAAAAAGCTGCATGGTACTTAGAAAAATTAATAGAGACCTACGATGAAAGTTAAAATGTTTATAACAATAGAGATAGATGACGAAGAATACCCTGTGCCAGCCGATGGTCGTGTTGGTGATGAACTAGAAGAAAGCATCCAAGAATACTTCTATGATATTGAGGGTGCCGATATCAAACATATAAGAACAGTTACGGAGTGAGAGATGATAAGCAATAAATTACCTACAGATTACCAAAACTTTATAGCACTGTCACGCTATGCACGTTGGAAAGAAGATGAACAGCGTAGAGAAACATGGGGTGAGACAGTCACACGATACTTTGATTATATGGAAAAGCATCTTGCTGACCAGCACAACTATGCCCTGCCAGAAACACTACGTGCAGAATTAGAAGAGGCTGTACTTAACCAAGCTATCATGCCTAGCATGAGAGCATTGATGACCAGTGGCCCCGCACTGGACAGATGCCACGTTGGTGGATACAACTGTTCCTATGTGCCTATAGATAGCCCACGTGCATTTGATGAGACTATGTATATTCTTATGTGCGGCACAGGCGTAGGCTTTAGCGTCGAGCGTCACAACATTGAAAAGCTACCTATAGTGGCAGAGGATTTCTATAAGACTGACACAGTTATTAAGGTAGGTGACAGCAGACCGGGCTGGGCAAAGTCTCTAAAAGAACTTATTGCTATGTTATACGCAGGACAGATACCAGCATGGGACGTGTCAGAGGTACGCCCTGCAGGTGCTAGACTAAAGACGTTTGGCGGCAGAGCATCAGGTCCACAGCCGCTAGTAGAGTTGTTTGATTTCTGTGTTGAGAAGTTTAAGAGAGCAGCAGGACGCAGGCTCTACCCGATTGAATGTCACGACATCATGTGTAAGATAGGCGAGGTTGTAGTTGTCGGCGGTGTACGCCGTAGCGCACTTATCAGCTTGTCTAATCTAAACGATGACCAGATGGCACACGCCAAGTCAGGTAAGTGGTGGGAGAACGAAGGTCAACGTGCGTTGGCTAATAACTCTGTGGCATACAAAGGTAAGCCAGAGATGGGTACATTTATGCGTGAGTGGCTGTCTCTATATGACAGTAAGTCAGGTGAGCGTGGCATCTTTAATAGAAAGTCTGCACAGGTACAAGCTGCTAAGAACGGTAGGCGTGACGCTGAACAGGACTTTGGCTGCAACCCTTGCTCTGAGATTATTCTACGCCCCTATCAGTTCTGTAACCTATCTGAAGTAGTCATCCGTGAAAGCGATACTATGGATACGTTAAAAGAAAAGGTGAGGCTTGCCACAATATTAGGCACGTTCCAAGCTACGCTGACTAACTTTAAGTATCTACGCAAAGTGTGGAAAGATAATACAGAGGAAGAGCGTTTGCTGGGTGTGTCTTTGACAGGTATCATGGACAACGCCATGACATCTACTACAGGCGATAAGTTGCCTATACTACTTGGTATACTAAAAGATGAGGCGGTGCGCACTAATGAAGCTATGGCAAAACAGTTAGGAATACCACAATCTACTGCAGTGACCTGCGTTAAGCCTAGTGGCACTGTGTCACAGCTTACTGACGCAGCGTCAGGTATACACGCTAGACACAACCCATATTACATACGCACCGTGCGTGGCGATAACAAAGACCCGCTGACACAATTCCTTATCTCACAGGGTATACCTGCTGAACCTGACGTAATGAAACCCGACTCAACGACAGTGTTCAGCTTTCCTATGAAGTCACCCTTGGGTGCTATCACACGCACACAGATGAACGCAATAGAGCAGCTAGAGTTATGGCTTACCTATCAGCGTTACTGGTGTGAGCATAAGCCATCTGTTACTATCTCTGTAAAAGAACACGAGTGGATGCAGGTAGGTGCTTGGGTGTACGAACATTTTGATGAGGTATCTGGTATCAGCTTCCTGCCATTCAGTGAGCATACATATCAGCAAGCACCTTATCAGGATATAGATAAAGATGAGTACAAAAAGTTCTTGACAAAGATGCCAAAGAATGTAGACTGGTCATTGTTGCAAGAGTTTGAGAAGGAAGATACTACATCAGGTGGACGTGAGTTGGCGTGTACTGCTGGCGTTTGTGAAGTAGTAGATTTAACGGCAGCGTGATGAAGTGTTGGCATTGTAATACAGAGTTAAGGTGGGTTGGAGACCACGATGTAGATGAACTTACAGATAACCGCTATACAATACTTAGTTGTTTAGAGTGTCCCGAATGTAAGTCATGGGTTGAGGTTTACTATCCTAATCTTGAACACGAAGACCATAGAAAGGAGAATTAGATGAGCCTAAGAGACGTGTTAATAGATGCACAGATGTCGTATTTAGTTGGCGGCATTAATAAACACAAAGCTAATATAGAAGTGTACATGAATAATACAATTGGTATTGGTGAACACTCTGACATAATAGAAACAATAGACTTAGAACTAGAAAAACTATCTAATTATCACGACAAGCTAGAGATGCTTGTTAAGTACTTCCCTAAAACAAAAGAAGGAGATAATAATGAGCAGCAATCTGGAACCAGCGACTAAAGACCGTAAGAAGTTTGACATTGACCTTGAGTATGGTAAGGTTCGTGAGAAGATGGTAGCTGATATGCTACAAGATAAAAAGATTGAGGTGAAAAGTGAAAGAGACGTATGGCAAAAGACTGGCAACATCGCAATCGAATACGAGTGCTATGGTAAGCCAAGTGGCATCAACGCTACGGAATCAGATTACTGGTTCCATAATCTTTGTATTGGTGATGAAACTTTTGCGACTATTGTGTTTGACACGAAGTCGTTAAAGCGTATCATTTCTAATCTTGATAGCAAGCGCAGTGTTTCTGGTGGAGACCACAATGCAGCAAGAATGTATTTGTTGAATCTACAGAAGTTGTTTTCCTCTGACGTAATCAAAGCATTTAAGGAGACTAAGAATGCGGCGTAACGGCCTAACAAAGTATGATGCTCCACTGCGTATACAATACCAGTGGGGCTATGATGCGTTTAAGCGTGGTGGTAGACTGGTCACTAAGAACAGTAGACAAGTGTATCAAGAGAACCGTCCTAACCTTGACCCTAACACCATGCAGTATCGTGAGTGGCAGCGTGGTTGGAACGATGCTTACTATGAGAATTTAGATAAGGGTAAGTACAATGGGGTTAAAGGAAGAAGCTGAACAGTGGATGAAGGAGAGGTATATGAGTAATATTACAGCAACGGAGTACCAAAGACGGGCTGGAGAAACGGCAATATACCCAGATAATAAAGCACTAGAATATCTAACATTGGGATTGGCTGGTGAGGCTGGTGAGATTGCTAACAAAGCAAAGAAGCTAATACGTGATGGTGCAGACAGAGAAGAGCATCACGCTAAACTAAATGCCATTGGTCACGAGATTGGAGATGTTATGTGGTATTGCGCCATGCTTGCTAAAGAAGTGGACATGAACCTTGGTAGAATCATGGAAGACAACTTGGATAAATTGGCAGACAGGAAAGCTAGGAATCGTTTACAAGGTGACGGTGACAATCGTTAAGTATATACCGTTCTTAATCTATTCCACCATCTTTTAGTCTTTTAGCTTGTGTTAATGCATATTCCCATGCATCATCCTCTGCTATGGTGCGTCCATCATTTTCGTCTTCATAAGTCTCCTCAATTAAAACTTTGTGTCTTTGGGGGACTTTATTTAAGTACGTGACTTTATCTCTTCTGTTTTGCTCTTCCTCACTTAAACCGTGGTCTAGCCGTTGCTTATCCAAAACTAAATTACGCACAGCGGTTCGTTTTTTATTGATATACGCTTTTAACTTTTGCCGCTTTACTTTATCACTTTTAATATCATTATAGGCTTTACCTAACACATATCTGGACACATCACGTTCCATAGCAAGTCCCATCATGCCCCGCATCTGATTTGTTAATGGTGCATCTAATTTAATTCTTCGTGGACTTAGTTCAAAATATTCTAAATTTAGTCTATCAAACTCTTTTTCCCACGGTTTCTTTTCACCACGAGGTGTCAATCCTGTTATCTGCTTAATGAATGCGTTCATAGAACGTAATCCACCCACACGAGTTGGTGATTCAAGACGGTCTCTGGTTGGCCCTAATCCTCTATAACCAAAAATACCCTGTGCATCATCTCCTATGGTTTGAGGGAATGATTTAGTTGCTTGCTTTAACATGTAAGGTATAATTTCTACATCATCATTGTTTGGTAGCTGCCTAAATTCAGGGTCAAGAGATGTAACTACATCTTTTAAAACTCCTGCACCTACAGTGTAAGTATTAAAATAATTACCCAATGTTCTGGCTGCGGCTTGCCATATTTCTTCCTCACTCAAGCCACCATTTACACCATTTATTATTACATCCGTGGTAGCATCTAACATGTCTAGTTGTGTACCTGCTCTACCCTGACCACCTGTTACTGCATTCCAAAATTCTTTTGGTGAATAGGGTAAGTCAGAAGCTACTCTGTCATTGTCATGCCAGTTGCCAAAGTTATTCCTGTACATATAATCTGCAAACATTGCATAGGCAGAGAACGGACCAAAGGATGCTCTCATGTCAAATGAACCACGAGTCGTGGGGTCTAAGTATTCATACGGCCCAGTGTTTTCATCTCCAAATGTATTACGTAAAGCAGCAAATGTACCCAGCATAGCTAGTCCAGTAAGTTGTTTACCTGCTCTGTCAGCATAACTAGATTTATTTAATACGCCACCTAAATCAAACATGCCAAACACAGGCGCATGTTCATACATAAATCTAAATTGATTAACCATGTAACGTGGGAATGGTATGGCTAATGAACCGCCTGTGCTTTGACCAAACTTAATAAGCATGTCAGCACCAGCGTTAAACACACCGTCTTTGCCTCTAAACTTACCTGTTTGATAAGTAAAGTCTAGTGCTTTTTCCATAGCATCAGACATGCTGTCTGTCTTTGCTGCTATTTGTGCAAAGTCGCCATCAACTAACACACTTTTTAAAGTACGTTTTCCGTCAGATGCTGCGAATATTTGCTTATCTAATTCTCTAGCAAATATGGCACGTTTAAACATATTATCTGACAGGGTATTAAAATGATTTAGCTTTCTAGCTATGCCTATTATACCCTTTTCTGTGCCAGTAATGTTACCTACATCACCCATATCTCTAAACAACTGTCTAGTAATACCAGTAGCACCAAATTTATCATCTGCCATAAGGCGAGTAAGAGCAACTGTGGTTGCGCTATTCATGCCTAATATTAGGTCTTTAAATAAAAGAGAATCAATGCCAGTTCTTAACTGCGCTTTTCCTAATCGCACATCTCTGCTTGCGTCTTGTGCTAACTTAGCATCTGATATTGTTCTTAGTTTATTAAAGTTTCCTTTTGCATAGTTTACAGCACCAGTTCCTAAATTATCTAAAGCATATACAAAGTTACGCATATATCCATTTGTTGTGTTACGAACAGTGGTTGCTGCTTGCACAGTCATTAAACCAACACGTGCCTTGTTTAAATTTTTAAAAGCTAAAGATACATCTCTTATGTTATGCTCTTTAATACTTTCTTGTAAACGTCTGTAGCCTTTACTTGTAAAGTCACCCATATCAAGAAGAGCATCATCAATTTCGTTAAGTTCAAGTTGTAATTTTTGTACAATATCTTTTGCTGTTCTTTGCCCACGAAGAAGTCTACCTGCCCTGCTGACTTCTTCTGCAATTAAAGCGGCCCCGTCTGCAGCCATTACAGTACCTAGCTGTTGAGAGGTTACACCGTGGTCATCTAGTATAGATTTAAGCTGGTCTTTATCAATGATACCTTCTCTAACTGCACGGGATACACGTGAAGTAAATCTTTCTTGTAAATCTTCAGCACTACCCGCAACAAGTCTCTCTGCTCCATCATCAGTGTATCTGGGTGGAATTAAATGATATATCTTTGCACTTGCAGCAGAAATGTTTTGTATAAGCTGCTCATCTAAACCGGGCAGCATATCTGCGTCATCTGCTAGTTTTTCTTTTAGCTGTTTACCCAAAGCAAGTTCTTCTGGTATTGTTTCTGATAAAGATTTTTTATCTGCGGTTATGGCCTTTTGCATTTTTTCTGCAGTCTTGGCTACAAGTTTTTCTTTTTTTGTTTTACCACCTTTAAATACTTTTTTAGTAAGTTCATGTCCAGCTTCAATTATAGCTACATCTTCTTTTGTTGTAGCTTTTACTATTTCTTCTGCTTGAGCAGACCGTAAAGCAGCATGAGTGCCTGTGCCTAACCCAAGTAAACCACCAGTGACTGTAGCTATGGCACCTGATGCAGCCACTTGTGTCATGTCAATTTCATCTTTTAGTCCTGTTTCAACACGAGTTTGTTCTTGTGCTGCGACTGTACCTGCCGCAACAGGTGCTTCGATAGCCATTGCACGTGCAGCAGAGCGTATGCCACCACGTTTTATGGCTTCTCGTATTCCAAATTTTAAACCCTGTTGTGCGGCAAGCTGTCCTGCTTTAGCTGCACCACCTGTAAAAATACCTGCGTATGTGGATGGTGCTGTAACAACACCTTCAAGGTAGTCACCAACTGCTGTCCAACCAAAGTCACTATCCATTCGGTCAAACGTATCCATAAGTTTTCCCATACGCAAACGAGCATCTTCGTCTGCTTCCTGTGCATAAGCCATGTCCTTTAGGGCAGTGACTTCATTCACATTCTGAGAACGAAAATGCTCCATGTAAGCATCGTATACTTTTTCGTTTGTATCAAGCTCGTCTGGCTTGTATCCACCCCGTCTAATTAAAAAACTAGAAGCATCGTCAATAAAGTTTACATTTCCTATTAAGGAATCTTTATTTAAATCTGCTCCCTCTTCTATGTCATAGTGATTAAACTCAGACATTATTAATATCCTGCTGGTGGAATAAAGTTAGGATTACTTCTTTTTGCTTTGGCAATTAATTCAGCAGCCTCTACGCTACCCGGTTGTGTAGAACGTATCTGTTCCTCTATTGAAATAGTAGCTGTGTCTATCGCTGAAGAAGATGCTTGAGATGCAGCATCTGCTGCACCGCTATCTACGTTATTTAACTCTGGGCTTTCCCCTGCTTTTACAAATAATTTTTTATCTCTGTTTACAACAATTTGTCCTCTACCACCTTCTGATGGCATGACATAATTTATGTCGTGGTTATCTGCAATGGCAGTCTTTACTATTTTTAGTCCCTCTGCATAACTGTTTGTTCCATTGGATAGCACATAGTTAGTTAGAACAGCCCCCAGTTTTCCAGACACTTTAAAATATTCTCGTCTATTAGCATCATCTATAGCAGGGTCAATTACAAAACCTTCCTCCGTCTCAACAGTTTTTAGTCCATTTCGGGATGCTAATGCGCCATCTAATAATTTTGTCATAGAATTTACATTACTAGGAGTTAACTTACCCGTTGTTCCTACGTTATCTAGTAAGTACAACGCATCAGCTTCTAATTTTAATTCTTTAGCTTCCGCTTCATTACCCTTTGATTTTAACGACATGGCTATCACACGAAGTCTTTTTGATTCCTCGCCGGGGTCGGCTAGTCTACCTAGCATATATGGTTTTAATTTGCCTTTTAACGCAGGTGGCATGGCAGCTAAAGCCTCATCTTCATCAGGAAGACTTGCATTGTAAGCCTCTAATTCATTTTCTGTCATTTTGTTAAGTCTATTTATAGCAGCTTCATCGCCACCAAAAAGATTGCCAAAACCAACAGCTACACCATCCTTTATTTTAGGCATTGGTGTTCTGGTTACAGGGTTATTAAACTTAACAAGTTGTTCTATAGTTACACTATTACCATTTCTTTGCGCTAAACCTATCTGGTCCAGTGGACTTAATCCTAGAGTTGTCTGTTGTGCAGCTAAAGTTGATGAGTATTCTTTGGCTTTTTCATATCCAAATCTATCAATTAAATATTGTACGGCATCTGCGCTCCCTTCTAATTCACCCTGCATTTTTTTCATTTCTTTTGTTAATTCTTTTTCTTTAGCCTTTGCTTCTTTAGCATCCAGTATACCACGCTCTACCTGTATATCAGAAATTCTTCTAATATTTTCTGATGTTTCAGCCATATCTTTTTGAATTTCACGGTCAACAGATTCAGCTAAACCTGTAATAAAACCTTTTGCAAAATTACCACTAAACATGTTATTGTCTCCTAGCCATTAGTCCAGTTGGCATTGCTGGCTTCTCTTCTGGAACATCGGCAGCAACAGTTTCAGTATCTGTGTCTTCTTGTGGTTCATCTGTTTCTTCTCTGAACTTATTAAGTGACTTTAACACTAATGTTTTTCTTGGCTCTTCTGTGTCCTCTAAACCTGTAGTATATTTAACACCAGCCTTATCTGCTAACAACATAATAAACTCCATAAGTATTGGAGATACAAGTATGCCTACGTCTACCGTATGCACACCGTCCATAACACTAGCAAGTTGTATTGTGTTTACTAACGCTGTAACACTAACACCCATTTCAAGAACATCAAACAGTTGACTCTTAAATTCTTCTGTTGTCATACGCTCTATATAATATTCAATAGCACCCTCTACAGTAGGAAACTGTGGTGGTGACTGCCACGGCCTAGCACCCAACTCGTGAGTTAGTGACATGCCGGGAATAGGTGCATCAAATTCAGGAGATGTTTCCATTTACTACGCTTCTTTCACTAATCCTATTTGTTTAAATAAATCTTTTTTCATTTCTTTACCTATAGCCGTGCCACCTTTTGTTTTAACCGTAACATCAGGATTATTTATAGCATCCGTAACACTAGGTCGATTTTTATTTTGTATACTTTTTCTCTTTTCTTGTAGCATTTTAAATGCTTCTAAAGCAACATCAGCAGGTTCTTTATTGTCTTTTTCTTTTTTATCCATCATCTTTCGTGGTGTTAGTAAACCAGAAGTCTCTGCTGGCTTTTCTTCTGCGGAAACATTCCTTGCACCACGCAAAAAGTCTGCATAAGCAGCTAGAATATGGTCAGCTTTAAATAAATCTTCTTGCGACATTATGAACCTCCAAAGCTACCCTTAATCCATGCACTACCAAGTGTGCCAACCAGTCCACCCACAGCAGTCCCCATAGCGGATGAGGAGTTCTCTTTTGCTACAGCGGCTCTAGTGGCTGCATCTATATTAGCTACAGCTAGTCTATTGTTTCTGTCTAAGCCATTTTCTGCAGAAGTCCAAGCCCATTCCATAGTATCAGCATAATATTGCCACAGATTATCGTACGCTTCCCGGCTAATATCTAATACAGCATTAGCGTTTAATTCATTGGCACGATTAATAGCTGCTGTATCTGCTGTAGCAATCTGCCTACGCCATTGTGCGTTAGCTTGTGCAATGACCATTTGATTTTGTGCGTTAAACTGGTCACGCTGATTGTTTAGTTCTGCGTTAAATCTTTCTACTGTATTTTCTTGACCTGCATTAAATTGAGTTTGTGCATTAGCTTGTGTTGCATTAAACTGCGATGTCTGAGTAGCTAAATTTTGAAAGAATTGGTCAACTTGATTTTGACTAGATGCATTAAACTGTCTTGCTGCATTTTCAGCAGCTTGGTCTGTAAACAATGACTGAACACGCTGTTGTGCTTTAAATAAGTCTGTTTGCTGGCGGTTAGATAAATTAGCCATGTCAGTCTGCAAAAAGTTTTGTGCATTTTGCACAGCAGCCTGTTGTCTATTACTTAAATTAGATGTGTCTAACTGCGCTAAAGCTGCAGCCTGTGACATTATCAAAGCCTGATTGTTAGATAAATTGTTTAGGTTCATCGTGTTTGCTACACGACTATTTTCTAGTTGAACCTGTTGGTCTGCTGTAAAGTTTTGATTAGCTATGTCAGCCACACGAGATGCGTTCTGCACACGCATTTGAAAGGCTTGGTCGAAGTCTTGTCCTACAAACTTAGCACGTTGCTCTGCAGCTAACATTGCTGCCTGCTGTCTGTTAGATAAATTCTGTGCATCAAAACGTGCAATTGTTTGTGCATCAGCTTGTGCAATTGGCAGCGCACTTTCCATAGCTGCCTGTACAATAGCCTGCCCAGCCAATGATGAAGCACCTAATCCTCGCGCAGCCATTGCAGAGTTAGCACTGCGTATAGCCCCTGCAGCCCATGCTGGTGTGTTACCACCTACAAATTGTTGCATCAAGCCATCAAGTTGATTCTGCACTAAAGCCTGTGCTGATGGATTAGCAGAAGCTGCTGCAGTTTGCGTTTGTGCAGTTACCTGTGCTACAGCGTTAGCGTCTACACCTGTGCCTGTAATTAATTCGCCGGACTGTATTTGTCTTTGTACAGGATTGTTTATAAGAGTAGCATTTCCCTGCGCAGCCTGTAAATTGCCCACAGAAGACGCTGTTTGCTGGGCAGCAGTAACCTGTGCGCGAGGGTCTACAGGGTTAGCCTGTGCCGCTTGAGTGGCTTGCACTGCAGCATTTACGCCGGGTGCAGCTTGTGCAGATTGCATTGTATTAGCTTGTATTGCTGCAGGAGCTTGTGCTTGTGCTGTGGCAGCTTGTGCGGTAGGAACAGCAACCTGACCAGACACTTGACCCGTACCGGGCATTACATATTGAAAAGGGTCTAACTGATTTGTTTGTGCAGCAATGGTGGTGCCACCAATAGGCAAACCGGGGTTGTACATTTGCTCTACACTAAACTGACCAACTCCGGGTTGACCACTAGTTAACGGACCCGGTCCAGTAAATATTGGTGTAGCAGCCTGTGTTGCTTGTGGGTTTGTTACAGTGCCACGTGGCATACCTTGTGTTACTGGCGGTGTAGATGTGGGTGCTGGCTGACCTGTAGCAGAATATTGACCAACGGGTGCGTTCATGGGTGCAGTAGATGGTTGTAGATTAGCAGGCAAAGTACCACCTGTCTGCATCTTGACCACACCACCACGTGCCATCATTCTAGCCGCATTAGTATATGTATTCATCTGCTGCTGACGCTGTGGGTCTTGTTCGATGAACTCTTGGAACTTACTCATGTCACCAGAATAGCCCATAGTCTTAGCAATCTTGTTCATAGCCTCTGGCTTAAATGCTTTAAACTGCATCATTTACTTAATGCCCTATCTAGTTTATCTTCGACACGATGTAATGCTTCCATGACACGGTTCATGTCTTCTCTTAATTCATTCTTTGTAGCGTAGTCTTCACGTGTTCTATTCAACAGTATGTCTATGCGCTTAATCTCTGACATTTGGTTGCGAAACATCCACAGCGCAGGCGCAATAACCAGCGTCAGGATAATGTTCCAGAACATCATGCTTGAGAGTTCCATTAGTCAGCATCCGCTATGGTCAGTTCGCCAGCTTCTACTTGGCGCATGATTTCTGCGTAGTGGCGATTATTTGTATTTATTGGAACTGAACAGGATTTAGCATCAATGACGCAAGAAACGCTTACATTTACACCTTCTTCTTTAAAGTATTTTGCATTTTCAATTATCATTTATAGCTCCGCATCTAATTCAATGTAAGCATCTGCGTCATTATTTGTGCGAAACACACCACCAGTCGCACTTGTATAACCACTGCCACCTAAAGTTATTGATACTGGGCTTTCTTCTCCTGTAGTTGAAATTGATACAGATGAAACGGCTCCAATTCCTAATATTTGAAAAGCACCACTGCTTGTTAATGTTGGTGCAGTTCTCATTCGACTAGGCATATCCAAAACTCCCCTAGCCGCACTTGTACTGTAGGCGGCAACATTACAAATATCTGAATAAGCCGCATTGTCTATATACTTTAAATAATATCTCTGACACTTCGTAAGCGTAGTGCCAAATGCTTCATGCTCAAACGATGTGGCTACATCGCCTATCTCAAGCTGAACACCCGTAAGTTCAATATAATTATCTGCCGCACCTACAATATTTTGTTGATTTGACGTGGAAAAGTTTGCTGTTCCGTTTTGCGCCCAAGTGCCACTTGTTCCACTCTGGTAATCTGAACCATAAGCCAACCCCCATATTACTCTAAAACCTGCGCCGTTATCATTCACTATCGCACCAGAGGAACCTTGAACAGCAGAATTTGCAACAGCATTTAAGGTGTATCTTTCCCAAGTATTAGCTGATGAGACGGTAAACTCTAATGGACAGGTAGTTCTTGTAGTATCTATTTTATCTATACACACTGTGTGTACACCAGTTACGTTACTTTTGTAATAAAAAGATAATGTTAAATTTTTAGCACCGGAACTTCCAAACTTTAAAGTTTGTAAATTTTGTGCTTCTATACTTTGCATTAACTGCACAGATTGACTACTTCCAATACTTGTGTCAGCAGTTGTAACTAAAACTTTTAAACTATGCTTTAGTCCCGCATCAAAAGCATCACCAGTTGTAAGTGTTTCTTGCGACATAGTAAGAGTTGAGTCTGCGGCCTCATCCATTTCCCATCTATCAATGACAAAAACTCCAGCACCAGTAATTGAAGCTGTTGACGTGCCACGCTGTGCAACCTTCATCCCACCATTGATGATAAAGTTGCGGTTTGGTGTTAAATTGCTTGCATCTTGCGAACCTATCAGTGCCGCTAGTTCTGCTGCTTTACTCATGCTAAGTCTCCGTGTGCCGCTGTCATAACGTAACCATTATCAGTAAGGGTGCCATCGCTACCTTGAACTCTAACGCCAGATGCAGATGCTGTTCTATTAGCAATTTCTAACCGTATTTCATCCTGTCCTGTACCATAAGTTTCTGCAAAATTAGCATTTGAAAATGCACTAACAAATGCATATGCGTAATAACCTGTTCCTTCATCTGTTGTCGTTGTTATATTGAAACTTTCTTTTATTTCAGTGTCAGAGCCATCAAAAGTTGCACTACCATTTAAGTGCATCCATGCCTTCGCACTACCACCCGCCACAAAGCTGGTAGCAATGCTGTTATTACCGCTGGCATCCTTTAATGTGTTAACTCTAAGTTCGCTTGCCATTATGCTAAGTCTCCAAGTGCTTCTGTTCCACAGTCAGTTACACTATCTTCAGAACGTGACATATTGTACCAAGTGCCTATGCCGTATGCGCTGGTTGATGAGGCATCACAATGAGTTTCTCTGCCGTAGATAGTGAACGTACAAGTAGTGACTGCGTAGTTTGCATTGCCCATATTATTGGTGAAATTTACTTCAAAGTTTCCTGTTGCTGTGTCAGTAATACTGCTCGTATTTAGACTGTCACTCAAAGCTGCGGCAACAGTAAATTTTGCCCATTGCTTTGCCAAACCCTGCTGAAGATTAGTCGTGGTTGAGTTGCCCTCGCCAGTAACGCTAATGGAGCCAGCGGTGGTTACACCTGTCAGGGTATCTACTTTAAGAATACTAGCCATTATGCGAGGTCTCCGTGTGCGTGATATTGTGATATATTTAAGTCTATCAACGCTGACATACTCATACTTTGCAAAAATATTTCTGACGCACTATCCCCACGAACTGCTTCGGCATTTCTATTGTAGTTTCCTGACCCATTATTCGTTGTTGTATTTTGTCCAGATGCCGTACAAGATATTGTAGTTGTTGAAGAAAATGCATTAGTTATAGCAACTTTTTGTCTTCCTGTTGCGGTATCTGCTGTCGAACTTACATTAAAACTGTCGTTTATGCTTGTTCCATTATCAACGCTTGTTATCCAAGATTTTACAGCTTGTTGCTTAATCAGCGCAACAGGCCCAGTACCAGCCTTGTCAGCAATGGTATCTACATTCAACACACTGGTCATACGATACTCCAATATCCATTAACGGTGACAGTTGCGTTCTGTGTAATTGGTCCTGCCGATACGCCATTCTCATCACTGTCAATCGTAATATCTGCACTGATGGTCTGCCCATTCAAGCGGATGATGCTGTTGTTACCCTTGAATGGATAGCGTGTGTCACTCTCTGTCTTAGTGTAGCTACTTGCTACAGCAAAGGTATCATACACCACCATCTCAACAATGTCGTTCAGGCTGGCGGCTGTGACTAATACAACGCTTGTGCCTGTTGTGGCTGCATAGTCAGTACCCGGCTTGAGAAGCACACCGTTCTGATACACGTCCATGTACAGGCTGTCTGTATAGCTTAGTGTTTTTGCATCGCCATCACTACCACTAAATGTCGTTTGACTAGCAGTAGCCTGATACACAAAGCGGTTGCGAACACCAAACTCTGGGGATTTTCCTATATATGGCATTATGGTTTCTCCGGCCACTTAACATCATCAAGTGATGTTGCAGTTTTTGTTATATCACGCAATTCTTGGCGATAAGTTGTCATATCAGAAGACATGGTTTGGTCAGACAGACCATAATGGTCAGTTTCAGCCAAGCGTTTGTTGCGTTCAGTACGCAATTCTTCTAGCTTTGCTGCGTTTTCAAGTTCTGTTGTCTTTGTAGCTACAGCACTTGAATCCCAAGACACCACATTACCGTTTGCATCATGTGCAATTATATCTTCCCCATTTCCTGCGGTGCGTATTACGCTTGGATATAATGCGTAGATTGCTTCATGTTTCATGTTGACAATCATCCGGCTATCTCCATCAGGATTAGTTCAGCGGGTATGTTGTCATAAACAAAGTATTTAACAGTGGATGAAGAACTAGCCTTAAAACCAACCTGATATGTTTGTGCGCTTGTTGTCGAAGGTTCATCTACAACTTCAAAAGTCATGTTGTGAATTGTTTGACCAGAACTAGCAAAAGCCCGAGCTAATCCATTACTTGATTCACCTAAATGAGTGCCGGAAGCAACAGTTCCACGATATAGCGTTACATAGCTACTATGCGCGCTACTATTGGTATAAGTGCTGGTAGTGAATCTGATAAGTATTTTACTACTTGTGCTTATCGGTGTAATGGTTCCTTCGATAGCCGGACTGCCAAGAGAAACAAAACTGGTTGAAGATGTTGTTACTTCTGTTGAAAATGGAGCTACAACAACTTGCAGTATTTTACCCGAAGATAAACCGCCAGATTCAATTTTAGTTAAAGTCATCTACTTATCCTTATGCGTAAGGGCTGTCACCCAACACAGATGTATCCCAAGCTGCTTTTAGCTTTGCGATTGTGTCTGCGCTAGTAATTGCAGAAGCAGCAGGTGCATCACGCAAAGCCTTCTTCTTAGCTACAGATGCAGCCTGTGCTGTGCTGTCAGCAGCCTCTAGTGCTTTCATATATACGACATCCTCTGCATCAAGCAGTGGCTGACGAACTTCACGGATTTTGTCCTTGAAGATAACTTTAGCAGCAGTCATGTCTTCAGAAATGACCTTGCCACTTAATGACCATGCACCACGAAAGTGACGGTCAGAAGGAACGGTTGCGGTTGAAGCATCAATCTGATTCCCGTCCTTGTCTACGATATATGTTGTTGGTGCCATTAG
>Ga0209348_1000241_pt1 | contig 30533 bp, 39 predicted proteins | sample ETNvirenome_2_30_FD_184065 | JGI IMG/M metagenome (GOLD analysis project Ga0209348, IMG submission 184065) | Marine viral communities from the Pacific Ocean - ETNP_2_30 (SPAdes) (version 2) | ecosystem: Environmental > Aquatic > Marine > Oceanic | place: Pacific Ocean | collected 2013-06-22
TCTTTGTTGGCTTGTTCTTCGTCGGTGTATTCCAATGAAGTATATATTTGACGAAGGCGACTTTTGCAGATCATGCAAGGGCAATGGATACACCATAGAACACGACCACAGCCGAGGCGTCACAGTCTCTGAGAGCTGCTGGCATTGTGGAGGCACCGGCTTGCGAGCCGTTGTCATCATGCCAAACAAGGAGGGCAAAGAATGATTGGCACGGTAGACATAAAAAAGATGCACCACCGCGACCCCAAGGAGACAGAACGCGCGGCGGCGCACAAGGTGGCCCAGACAGTCAAGGGAAAAAGACTTCAAACATTGCAGGCGCTCGCTTCTCTTGTTGGAGGAGGAACAGGAGAGCAGATAGCGCATGCGGCCAGGCTGTCTATTCTTAGCATAAGACCGCGCCTGAGTGAACTGCAAGAAATGCAGTTGATCGAGGACACAGAAAACAGACGCAAAAACGCCTTTGGTAATAACGAGATCGTTTGGCGCATAACTAAGGAAGGCAAAAAATGTTTGTAAAATTTGAAGAGATCCAACGCATGTCAAACCAGATCCGAGAGATCACCGGCGACGATCAAGACACGTTTCTTGACACGCTGGACGGTGAAACAGATGCAATGGACATTCTGGGCAAGCTCATACAAGAGCGCACCGAATGCTCAATCTTTGAGGTCGCAGCGAAAGAGCTGGCCGCAACCTACACCGCCAGAGCAAAACGACTGAGCGCAAAGCAAGACGCAATCTCGCAGACAATCGGGCATTTGCTCGATGCTATGGGCGAAACCAAGATCCAGCACGAGCTTGCCACAGTTAGCAGAACAAAGCCCCGTTGGTCTGTCAGGATCGATGACGAGGCAGAGGTTCCTTCTCAGCTAATGAAGGTAACAACGCGGCCAGATGTTGCAGCAATCAAGAAACAGATGGAGCAGGGCGAGACAGTGCCAGGCTGCTCGATCAACCCAGGCAACCCATCTATTACAGTGAGGATAAAATGAGTAAACTTATTGACGCAATGAAACAGGTCAATGACCTGAACAAAACCCACGGCGTAACCCAGCGCGGCGGCAAGAAATACACAGAAGTATTTGTGCGCGTCGAAGCATTCAGACAAGCATTCGGCACAGAGCTTGGCATTGATACCTCAATCCTGGTGGACGATGGCAAGCGCGTAGTGGTCAAGGCAACCATTCTAAGCAAAGAAGGGCTAACCGTAGGCTCTGGGCTTGCTGAGGAGATACGAGGGCAGGGCAACGTCAACAAGACCAGCGCTCTGGAGAATGCAGAGACAAGCGCAATCGGTCGCGCCCTGGCATCACTTGGCTTGCATGGCGGCAGCTACGCCAGCGCCAACGATATCGCAGCAGTACAGCGCAAGGAGAAAGCCATAGAGCAACGCAAGAAGCCAAACATTAGCGTACACCCGCTCGAACCAGAACCGGAGCCTGGCTTGCTCAATCTACGAACGCATCTTGGCAAGACACTGGCCGAGCTAGATCAGTCAGAGTTTGCTATGCGCCTGGTAAAGATGTTTGCAGTCTACACAAACACGGACAAAGACAAAGAAGGCAATCCGGTAGAGCCGCGCAAGCGCATGACATTTTTGCGTGAGCTTAAAGAGCATAACGCAGAAGGCATCGAGGCATTGAGTGAACCACTGCGCGAGCAGATCGATAAAGCCTATCTGAAAAATCTACGAAGCCTTGGCGCACAGAACGGTGAGAAGTAATGGAAACCTGGATAGAAATGACCGAGCGTCACAAGCAAGAAAGGATTGAGCTGGTGAAATCACTGGCACAATCCCGCTATAGCCAAACCGAAGCAGCAGAACTTCTGGACACGACACTCACTAATCTGAATAATTTTATAAAGCGCAACGGTATTTACTGGATAACCATAAAACAAGGAAGGAGGTCAAATGCCCAAAGAGCTACAAAAGATAGCGTCATCGATAATCAGAGCAGCATCGATAATTGCAATGGACAGCAAGCGTGAACCGAAGCGGCACACAATCTCGCAGCGAGCAGAAGAGATTATAAAGCTGGCAGAGCTATTGAAGAAAGGACTGGAAGAAAACAATGACTGAACCCGCATTTATGGCGTTTGTAATATTCTCGTCGCTGAGTGAGTGTAAGGACTTTGCTGAGTATTATGACCTGGAAAGGCTCTTCGAACCTCAGTGCGTACAAATGGGCGGCCCTCCAGAGTATCAGCTCCCCATTCCAAACATCAGACCCATGCCAAAACCGGAGGCCTCTGATGACTGAGGATCAAATGCGTGAGGCCATGCTCGAAGATGCAAAGGCAATCAGAAAGAGAACGCAATCGCGTGATGGTCAAACCCAATCTCTAAAACAAAACGTAGCTGTTGATTATAATATGGGCGGCAGAGACGCTAAACCAGAAACAAAGGAGATTATTGACCTGGCAAACAAAGGTGTAGACCGCGACACCATATGCAGACGCATGAGTTTTAAGGGATACACTCGAAAGAGAACGCTGGATACTTTAGTGCGGCATTCTGATAAAATAAAAAAACGTTGACCTAAGACTTAAATCAATGCAAAGTAAATTTAACCGAGGGGTTTGGTCGCCTCAACGTTGCTATATATGTACGCTTTCATTGTGGTATGCGGGTTGCATTTCGATCTATGTTAGGTAAGGGGAAGCCCTCTCAGAGAAATCTGGGGGGGTTTTTTCGTGGGGCCAGCAAGTCCATCACAACCCTGTCACAGTTTCCTGTTAGCCAGCCCCGAAAATATTTATGACCAATCTTTTACAGCAAAGCAAGGGCAAGCCTTTCTAGCATAGGAATTATGTCCAGATATTTCTTTGATGCTGGGGAACTTGCTGCTGTATTCCACAATCAATTCACGCAAAGCCTCTTCTTGCTCTGGCGTAAAGTTATCTAAGAAAGCATCGTCAGCACAGCCGCCACGGCCACCTACTAGGCTTACCCCTATGGATGCCTTGTTGCGCCCCCTACAGTGCGCCCCTGAGCGCTCTACGGGCCTGCCATAGCCTACAGATCCATCGCGGTGAATAATTGCGTGGTAGCCAATGTCAGACCAGTTACGTTCTTCCACATGCCAGCGCCTTATCTCTGCAACCACATCATCAACAGATCGATCAGCATACCAGCTTGGATTTGTTGCAGTGCAGTGAATTATAATCTCGTTAATCTCTCTCATTTGGTTAAGCCTTTCTGCTTTTCATATGTTCTCAAGCCACCAATCCCCAGCATACCACCAAGAACAGTGAGCAGCGTTCCCATGTCAAATTCTGGCAAAGGCGGGATTTCTGTTCCCGTTAGCGCAACGACAAAAAGGGCAACAGGCTGACCAATAAAATGCCAACCAAAAGCAAGCCCACACACCCAACCAATGAAAGGACGCCAGCCACCTTTAAAAGTGCTTCCACTTGCTGCCTCTGCCTGGTTGACCGATATTTGAGCCAGGGCCAGCTCTTGCGCGTGTCGATCCGACATAGTAGCAATCTCGTGCGCGAGCTTTGCTTTCTCGTCAGCATCAGGAATGAACTTGTCTAAGAGGCCAGTGACCGGCGCTATCAGTTTATCAATCATTTCTCCGATCCTAACCACACAGCAAATGCACCAGTCATTGCACCAGCAACAACACTAATAAGCGCACTCTGCTGTGTACTAAGATCAGGCTGAGTCAGCGCCCACTCGATGCAGCGAATATACATTACAGTCATTACCAGCATCATCAAACGCGGCATGATCTTCCAAGCAAGTATCTTTTCCATAGTCACCTCATATCTTTTAGAAATTCAGTAAAGAAGTATAGGGCAACAAAGCCCCCAATACTTAGAGTAGCAATCAAACCCCAGGAAATATATTTAATTGTAGCAGCAATTTGACGTTGCCGCTCTTCAGCCTCTTTCTTTCGCTGAACGCGCATCTTGGCTTCAAAGGCTAAGAATGAATCCCAAGTGCCTGGCTTGCCATACAATCGGCAAATAGATTCTAGCTCTTTTCTTTGCTCTTGGATCTTTTGCAAGGCTAAGAACTCATCAAAGTCATCAGCAGATTTGCCCATGACCTTGGAAAATAAACCATTCTTTTTGCGGTTGCCTCTGGCTCTTAGCTCTTCTTCAGAGCTTACAAGATTTTTAAGAGGTGCCAGAAAATCCGACACCTCCTTGCCATTAGAAACAAACTTCTTAATCGTGCTGTAAGCAGCGTTAGCTGCTGCTAATTCAGCAAGCATGGTTTATCCCATCATATTTATGCGAAGAAGCAAGGCTATGATGAAAGCAGACGCACCAATAACAATCGCTTCTAAGCGCTTTACGCGGTTAAACAGATCTTTGAATTGAATATCCATCTCGGTTTTAATAGCCACGATTTCCTTCTCCAGTCCATCAATGCGCGTGTGAGCGGATGATACGGTGCGCTTATCCATTACTCTTTTTCCTTTATTTCAGCTTTTAACTTTTCCAAGTATCCAGCGCGACCAACTTGCATCTGTTCAATCTTTAACGTCATGCCATTGATGTTTGCTTCAAGGGCTTTAATCTGATTTATGCAGTGCTTTGCAACATCGCTCAGTTGATCTTCAGTGTATTCTACTTCGTCAATCGTAATGACCTTTTGTTCTTCAGCCACGTTGATTTCCTTTCAGGTTATGCTGCCCACGGAACTCCGCTTGCAGTAGTTGGATTAACTATCGCAGCAATCTTAGCAGCAATAGCAGCTTCAGTACCATCCTTTGATACATGACCCCAGACCCAGCCCTGAGCCTGATCTTTTGTAATATCTGCATACGGCGTAAAGTCAGACGCAGAGGCATCGTAGGTTAGCCCACAAGTGCCATAAGCTGATGCTGTGTTTCCATCATCATCAACGCCTGTGCAGCGCCAGTGAGCAATGTAAACGCCACCGTCAGCGGTTTTGTGTTCCAATGTTGGAATAGTCCAAGTGTAAGTAATAGCCATGTTGTTTCTCCTTAAATTGCTGCAATGATGAACGCTAGTAATTCGCTGTAGCGAACACCCATGCGTGTACGTTCTTCGCCAGTGTCTTCGTCAGTCCAAGTGCTTGAGATGAACATAGCGTAGTCGCCAGCGTTTAATCCTTCAGCCGCAAATGCAGCTTGTAGGTCTTGTGCAATGATACCAAAGTGCGTTCTGGCTTCATTACCTTTCTCAGCTACAGCATCTTTCCAGCGGAACTTACGCAGCAAACCTTTGGCAGCTACAGCAACACGTTGCTCTGCGTCTGTTAGCTCTGCAATATCTTGCTTTTCATTTCGGTCAGAAGTTTGGATTGTGCCATTAACGGCGAAGATATCATCAAATCGGCTTCCGCTAGTTCCTAAATCATAGCTTCCGTCTTCAGTAGTCCCAGCATCATTTGTGGAGTAAATAACAGAAGTATCAAAAGCTAATCTAGAACCACTTGCTTTTCCAAACATTGGGTTTCCAAAGTATGTTGAAATACTCCCCACAGTGGAGCCGTCTTTTTGCAGACGCAAAATCTCACCATTACTGGTTTTGCGGTTTAATATAGAAACCGTATCTCCGTCTACCGTTGCAACTAGTGTTCCATTTGCTTTTGCCTCAACCCCAACAACTCCTGAATCAACGGAAGTTTTAGACACCAACAAATCACCCGCTGATGTGAGGCGCATACGTTCTGTAGCAGATGTAAAGAAACGAAAATCACCAGCTTCAGCATTGTATAAGTAAAAATTGTTATCAAACCAATAACTTATATGACCGCCATCTGCTGCCGTGTGACCAGAAACACCGTTCGTAAATTTTAATTGACTGCCAACACTAGATGATCCAACTTGTCTTAAGTGAAGTGTTGCTGTGTCATAACCTGATGTACTTGGAACAGGCGTGCCACCAATCCCGACACTACCGCTGCTGTCGAGGGTTACAATATCGCCAGTGCCATTTAAGTGCAGCCTGTAACTACCATCCGAAGCAGCCCTGTTGTACCAAGGTTGATTAGAACCCTGTTGAATATAAAACTGATAATCGCTGCCAGTTAAGCCCAACCGCTCATTTGAAGCTGACCATTGCAGTTTTGCAGTGGAGCCTGTGTCTTCATAGAAGCTGATGTCGCCGTTGCCATCAATTAGGAGTTTGTTTTGGGCAGTCCCAGAAGATTTTGACCTGAATAAAATATCAGCAGCATCATTGTTATAAGAATTTTCAATATAAAGGACGCCACTCGTTTGGCCCTCATAGCTAATTTTACCTTGAAATGAAGCATTATTACCTAAAAGAACTTCACCATTATTGACGCTATTTACTCCAGTAACAGAGGTATAACCCTTGAATAGTGCTGCCGCTCCACCTGTGCTTTCCACAGTCAGCCCATCGCTGGTCAAAGTTCCAGTGATGTCTACACCTGTGCTGGTGGTGGCGATCTTGGCTGCGTTGTCGTAGTAAAGAGTTACTGCACCATCTCTTTGAGCAACAATCATGTTGTCGCCTTCAGAGTAACTTCTTATATAAATATCTGCCCCTTCAATAAACAAACTGCCTGTTGGGTTTTTTTCTTGAATGTAGCTTGCGTTATTTGACCAATGAAAAATCTCTAAATCAGACCCATCGCCAAAGGTGGCCTTGTTGGTATCGCCAAAAGCAGCATTGCCACTTATACTAACGCCTGTGGAAGTGGTGGCGATTTTTGGGCTATCATCATACCTAAGCTGAACAGCGCCACCGTCCGTTGCAAGGATGTATGTCTTTGTTCCAGCGCCGTTGTTAATCTCAATATTAGTGCCTTCAATCTTTAGATTGCCAGTACCAGTTTCTTTGATGTGACTTGCTGTGCCACTATGGTAAATCTCTAGGTCAGACCCAGCGCCAAAGATGGCTTTGTCGTTGTCACCAAAAGACACATCTGCGGTTACTGTAGCGCCACCATCCTTTAGAGTTACGCCATCAATAACCACGCCATTAGCCGCAGTCGTTTCAGAAATAGTATCCACAGTAATAGACTGACCAGCAGTAACAATAATGTTATTAGAGCCAGTCGTGTTGCCATTGCCAAGAACCTCGGCAAGCGTGTCAACTGTACCAACCTGTGCATCAACATAAGCCTTGATAGACTGCTGCGTAGCCAGCTTAGTCGCGCTGTTAGACGCCATGTTATCTTCGTCTAAGATCCCATCAACCGTAGTGCTGCTGGCAATGTTAAGACTTGTGTTAGTCGTAATCGCACCAGTAACATCAATCGGCTTACCAAACGAAAGCTTTTCAGATCCGTTTGTTGTAACAAAGGTTAAATAATTATTAGAACCTTCTTTGATTGTTAGGGCTGTTGCCGAATTATCCGTAAGAAGAATGCCATCACTAAAATATAAAGGCTTACTCATTAGCCCATAGGTTGACGTTATGCTGAATATATTATTCCCACCAGCAGTAAACGCGAGCTGATCGGCTGCGGGAAAATATATGCCGGTATTTGTATCGCCAATATTTGTAATGCTTGGCGCACCCAAAGATCCATCAGCAAATGATGCAAGGCCGCTAACAGTTAAATTAACTGTTCCAATATCAGGAACATTAGACAAGCTTGTGGTTGTGATATTACCTGAGCTATCAAAGCTAAGAAGCTGGCTAACACGATCATCAACTAAAGGCAGATAAAGATTCTTGTTTATATCGCCTGGCTGAGAGCGAATAGTCCGATCGAATCTTTCATCAAGCTGCTGAGACATAACAACATTACTGTCAAACTGCTCATTCAAAGATGAAGCAAGTAAGTCACCAGCAGTCACAAAGTCCGTTGTTCTGGATAATGGCAAGTCACCGATAATCACCAACTCATCCGTAGCAATTAGCGCCGATGCAAGCGTTATTGATCCAGTGCCGTTTGAGTTTAGTGACACTGTGTAATGGCTCGTAAGAGTAAGCAAGCCGTTGTTCTTGTAAACAGCAATATCTGCCTGAGCAAGCACGTTGAAGGTAAACGCGAATGGGCCAGTTCCAGTATTACCTGTGAACTCAACTCGGCGTGTAACCGGATTTATTGGAATGTCAGCCATGTCATTTTCCTATGTCTATGTTTACTCTATACCAGATTTATCATCTTTGCTCAAACACGTTTGAAACATCGGGCTGCCTTTCTGGAGCAACTTTGCCAGGACGCCACCAAAAATTTTGCCCGTATTCACGTTTGTACCTGGATTCCAACCGGCGCATTTTGCTTCTGGCATCTGGATCTGCCCATAGCTTTCCCTGATCCAGCACCATTCTTTCCAATGCCAGGCGAGAATACCAGAGCGTAGAGCCTGGAGTATAACGGCCAGCAAAGTTAATAAACTCACTTCCGATATTTGTATCTTCGCCTTTGATTGCTTGCGTGACATTACCAATCGTCAGCTTGCGAACATCATCACCAAAACCAACAACCGGCCCCGCAATAGTTTCGGCCAATCCTCGATCGTAACGGTTTACATCTGAGAATAAAAAGTCTCCGTATATACCAAGACCACCACCTTGAAGCATTGCAGCGCCCCAAAACTCTGGATCTGTCATTGGGCGAGGATCTCGGCCTTTAGCCATTTCCTTTAGCTGCATTGCCAGAGCGCCCATTAATGTAGTGCTAATCAACAGATCTGCGAAGTAAGTGCCTTTGGCCCTTTGTGTCGGTTGTGCCAGACCGCGCATGATATGCGTATTGACCAAAGTAACGCCAAAGTTTTTATACATGGCAAACGATCGAGTAAGTTCACCAGCAAGTGTACCAGGCCGAGTATCACCAGTTAGAAAAGTACGGCCCCGTAGAGAGCTGCTAGGCACAGCAAAGTTTGTTTCTGTCTCTACCATAGCCAGCAAGTTAGTTGCTAAGTCACGAGCTAAATCTGAGCGTATATCTGTACGGGCCTCGATGTCCTCAGCTCTTAAAAACGATGCGCCCTCATATTCATAGAGCGGGGTTGTTCTAACAATCTCCCATTTGTCAGCGCCAATGCCATAATGGTCTAGCGTTTTCTGCATCATAGGATCGAGCTGCTTAAATGTCTTGCCAGCGTTGTCAGCCAGGTTTCCTAAGAACTCCATACCAAAAGACCACCGGCCGGCATTCGTCCAGGGAGAAAGCAAAGAAGCCCTCATAACAAAATCAGCCATACGGCGTGTTATCTCTGGGCCTGACAAATCACCGACATAGCGCATTTGGGCAGCAGCAAGAGTTGACCAGCCTTCAGCCGTTAGACCCAGGCGAATAGCCAGGCGTCCTTTCTCTTCCATGCTGAGAGGGTTCATAAAGTCTAGGTATTTCTTCAGCATTTTGGTTTGCGGCAAGCCAACCATAGATCGAGCAATGCGCCCAAAATTCATATCAGTTGTTGCAGCAATAGCCGCGCCACCGAGCTGCGCCGATTGCAAAACCTGGCGAATACCGGCAAATGTATATGCAAATGTGCTATCAACAGGCGCGTTTATAGATCCACTTACCGCTGAATATAATGAATCTATAGATGCTCCAGTACGTCTAGCAGCGCGTTCTGCCTTTGCATCACCAGCAGCATCAGCTTCTAATGTTTGTTTGATAAAGTTTGTTGTTGCTTGTGGGTTAGGGCCAAGCACTTCCATCATGGCAATGTCACGCGACATCATATCAATATGGCCCATCATTGCATCAAACGCATTTGGGTTGCCAAACTTTTGCTGGTATTCCATCCAGCCATCTGCATTTTCAAAAACAAAAAAACGATGATCTTGATTGCGTTGGGCAAAGGACTTGTTGCCCGTCATTGTACCAGGTTTAACTTTATTAAATCCATCTTTGCGTATTGTCTCGTAAGCATCCTTTAACGCAAACTCAAGCTTACCATCTGAAAACGGCAAGCCTGTTTGCTCATCTATCATCTTCTTTAGATCAAGACGCGGAGATATGAAGTCTCGCCATTCTTTATATGTTGATTGACGAACTCGCATAGTGTCATGGATCTGAGGCATACCCCAATCAACACGTTTGGGTATAGCACCACCGGCAGCATTGAACCTTGTACGCAAATATTCCGATGATGACCTCCAGGCTTGCGCCATTTCCCTAGCAGAAACATCGCCGGTTTCTTCGCCAAAAATCTCACGAACCACGTTCTTCAGTTGCGCTTTGTTCCTAGTCTCACCGGCCAGATTGCGCCGAAAGGTAGACAAGAACTCATCCATCTTTCTCGTAGCGCTACGCTGAACGGCCTGCTGCACCTGGACAATGCTTCTAAACTTTGACGTCTGATCTTGCTCAAACAACGCTAAAGCCGCTCTGTTTTTGTCAGGTGTGCCTAAAGCTGTTTTATAATTTGATAAGTCATAATTGATCTTCTTCCAGGTCGTAGCCTGGAGCATAGCGCGGCGCTTGCGCTCTATAGCAATCTTTTTTGCAGAGATAGATGTATCAGCCGCAGCTTTTGCTGTTGCAGCAGCACCACCCATTTGCCGGTTATACTTTGTTTCCAGCTCATCAAACAGACCTTTGATCTCTTTGGCTTGATCCTCAGTGATCTGTCCTTCAGCAACACCCTCATCAATACAGTTTTTAAAAGTCATATTGTACAGAACTCCAATCGGGCTATCATTGCATCTTCCTGATCCATTTGAGCCTTAACATCTCTAAGCGTCATAGTTGTTTCTATTGGCTCGCCAGTAACAGGATCAAACCGCTCACCAAGAGGAACCTCAAGATCCATGTCATCAAAGATGTCAGATGTATTTATATCGTCAGTTATTGCTCCGTCTGTGGTAGGCTGCGTTTTTTCGAGAGAATACGTTGCACTATCGCGCTCTGCGACTCTGATAGCGTCTGGTCCTGTTCGTCCACCCGAAGGTACATCGAAGCTAGATCCTGATAACGGGTTGTCTCCTGAGACCTCTCTGATTTCTTTGGGGTCATTGAAGCCGCCATTGTTGTCGATTTCCGCATAGCCATCAGCTGCGCCCTCCTGTCTTAATGTTCTAAATGTGGCAGATGGATTAGCCCCAACAGCATCAAGATATGCCGGTGGGATAATTCTGCCAGAAGATACAAAACGCCCGATCATACGTTGATATGCGTTTTCTGGGGTAACATCCATATTTACAAGACGAACCTTATACCCCTTATCTTTATATAGTGATATTGCTTTACGAATACTAGAGACAGAATGGCCCACTTTTGGCAAAACGATATTAGTTCCCTGCTCGATCATCAAGGATTGTAAGATCTTTGCCAAGTCAGAACTCTCTTCATGCACCGCTGATGCGCCAATACCGCCCTCATATTCTGGCAATGCCTTTTTAATCTCATCGCTGTCGAGGATAGCAGATCTGTTTGCAATGGCTAATTCATTGGCGATTGTGCTTTTACCAGCAGCCGGTGGGCCTAAAACTATAGTAAGCTCTTTATTTCTAAAAACAGGCTGTGGATCTATACCTAGCTCTTTAAATGCTAACTGCTCTGCATCACGCTCGAACCGAACCATTGCCTCTGCTGTTGAGGTAACATCCTGGTCATCTATTTTATAAACGCGAGAGTTATGCCAGGTTTCTGTGTCATAGCCCTCTATGCCAGACGTTTCTGCGCGAGCTTCCATTTCATCCAGCGCTTTAATAACAGATGGATGATTGTCTATCTGATCTCTGGTTGGGCTTTCATCAAGCAAGCGTTTAAGGCCAGCAATAGAGTCAGCATCTACTTCATCAACACCGAACATATCATCAATAAGCTGATTGGCCTGGCGTTCTGCTGCTACCCCCGTTGGCTCGTCGAAGCCCTCAAGGGCTGGTTCTTTTTCAATTTCAGATCGAGCGATCTGCGGCGCACCATCGACAGCGCGTCCAATGTCGCCAGAAGATATGCGGTCGAAGTCGCCCGATTCAATTGATCCTCTGACAGCATCGAGGAAACCTCTGGTTGCTTCGACATAGCTGTTTGTGTCTCTGGCTGTTCTTGCTGCTTGGTTGAGGGCATCGGAGAGCGGCCCTTTTCTGTTTGCAAGCGTTTGGAGGAGCGCGATCGTTTGGCCATCTGTATTTGCCTTTCTTTCATTTGCTTCCTTAACTAAGATATTGCCTTCTGCCTCCAGGCGTTCCGAGTTACGAACCAATGTTTCAAATGCTGCTTTGTCGCGGCGCAGTTCTTTATATGCTCGATCTAAGATCTTTGCACGCTCTACATAATAGCTTTCAGTTATTAGCTCTTCACCAAATAGAGATATTTGCTTTACCTCTTCAGATCCAGCCTCACGCACCTGGCGCACAATCGATTCCGCTTGGAAGGCATTACTAGGCTCAGACTTAGCTAAAACCTGGATAGCAGCATCTTGCAACGCGGGATCATCAATTAATCTGCCAACGATAGCGCCATAGTTTGCCGGTATCACCTCATTAACAACAGCACCAAATGCTTCATCGCTTAGAGCCATCATATCTCTAGCCTGGCGAACTAGCTCAGAACGTGGCGGCAACTCTGACAATCTATCAGGCTCAACCCGCAACACCTTAGCCGCATCAATGGATGTGCCAGTGCCTTCTGCAATATTCTTCATTGCAGCAATTACACGCGCCTCTTCTGGGCTAATCCCATCAACCTCGCGCAGCTTATACCCGATAACCTTTACATCCTGAGAAGGATCTTGAGAGCGAATGCGCTTTGCTAGACCTAGACGCTGGTGGCCATCAGCAATAGCCAAGCGGCCATCTGCATATTCATACACCGTTACAACACCAGCTTTATACTTATCCCAAGTTGTTATGCCTTGCAGTCTTTCTGTTACGCCAAACTCATCACCGCCAGATTTAAACTGAAACGTCTTGGCATCAACCTCAATTATATCTGGGTCTAAGGTATATAGAACGCCATCAAGATTATCTGCTGCTTGCGCTGCTACAGAAGGTTTTATAGGCGCGTTTGGCTCTGGGCTTATCTTTGGCGCTTGATTGTTCTCTATCGCTGCTTGTGCGGCAGTTAAGCGGCTCTGATGCTCAAACTCTGCCACATTAGGATCTTGCGGCGTTTCTAGCGGATTAGTGGCAACCACTTCCTCTTGTGCTTCGAGGACATCAACCAGGGCTTGATCCTCTGGGCTAACAGGCTTGCGGCCTTTGCCAGATAATACTTCCCAGCCTTTCTTGGCTTGCTCTGCAGTCATTCTTATACCGCGACCGGCAACAGGCAATGCTGCACCGAATGCGCCTTGAACAGCTACATTCGTTAAAAAGTCTTGATAGCTGTATTCCAGATCAAGCTCATTATACCACTTGGCAACATCAACCTCAGTAATTGCACCAACGCCAGCATTTATAGCGGCGCTCTGCATTACGTTTTTCCAGAATGATTTAGACCAACCGCCAAACGGCATTGTGGCTTGCGTTACCGGATCACCAAACGCTGAACCCATAGAGCCAATAAAGCGAGCAGCCGCGCTAGCTAGGTCAGGATTTGTTCTCGCAAGCTCTGCTAATTCATTCTGCTTAGATTGCACAAAGTCTTTAGTGCGCTGATCGATTACATCAGGCGTTATATCTTGTAGCTCTGGCGGCAGTGATTCTCTGTTCTCTGCCATCCAAGAATAAAGCTCTTGGGTTTGCCTCTCATAAACGCGAGGAGCGCTTGTATCAAACAAGCTGCCGCTGAGATATATGCCAGGGTTTTCAAAGTCACCGCCGTTTTGATTAGCTAGGTCTACGATCGGCCCCCAGACCTCTAGCATAGTAAATGCTTTGCTGTTTGTACCAGACCCACCGTTGAAGCGAGCAACATCAAACGCAGTCGCAAGGTTTTCTACAAGCGTACCAGGTGGTGCTTGCAAGCCCTGCTGGGGCAGGATGTCTAGTGGATCGGGCTGGTCAAAGTACATTGCTGTTTCCCTATTGCTCGCTCAACCAGTCATCATAAGACAAAAAGAAGTCTGGGCTAGCGCGTAATCCATCTCGTATTTCTTTACGATATCTACTCATAAGCTTTTTTTGATCTGTGCTTGTAGATCTTTGAACATCAATCGGAACCGTATTAGTCATTTCTCTCATTGCTTGTTTTGTGCTTACACCTTTGACTTCTTGAGCCTCAACTTCTAAATCACTAAGTTTTGTTGCTTCAACTAACTTCTCCATATCAAACACTAAGTAATCACCGGATTTATCAAAAACATATATGGGTTGGGCTTTGCTAGGATCTCCATATGTCAAGATAAATTTATTGCCGCCATATGATACCGGCTTGTAACTATTACTGTTAGAAATATTTTCTGAAAATTCTTCATCTATAACTTGCCCATCAGAAGCAACAGACATGCTGTTAGGCGTTATTGATTTTAGTGCTGCTTCAATATCATCAGCACTTAATGCTGGAGGTACAAATGTATTTACGCCGCGAACTTCTTGAATCCCACCATTGCCAGCACCATCAGCGCCAAGGGCAAGATCTATTGCACGGTTCCAAAGATCCTCATTAAATTCCTCTTCGTTTTTAGCTATATCTGCATAGATTGCTGAGGCAACCTGACGAGTAATCCCAACGGCGTTTGGCTGATAGCGCAAAGCCTGAGTAGTCTTTGCATTGAATGGAATGTCAGTTTTTGATGGTGTAAACTCTATTGGCTTAAATCCACCTTTTATTGCATCCATACCACGCAAGGCGCTGATTGCTGCATCCATTCTTTCGTTTACAACCAGCGCACCAATACCGGCAAACTCTGGAGCAGTATTGGATATTTCAGCCAACATATCAGGAGCCGCTTGGCCGCCACCTTCAACAATAGCACCTAGAAAGAACATACGCTGAGAGCGATCGGCTTCAGACATAACTTCAGCCAGCATAGATCTTTCTTGCGGCGTGAAATATGTTACTGGCGTTGAATACTTAGAAGAAACAATAGTCGCATCATTGATGCGTTTTCTCATAGTTTCTATTGTTGCATCTTGATCTGTAAAGTTAATCGGCGTGATTTCAATAGCATTGCCATTTGCATCGTTAAGGCCAACGCGCATGGCGTATGACAGAGGATCTTTCTTTAATTCTGCCTCCATGCCAGACAGCATTTTCTTTGCAAGATCATATGTTTCTATTTCAACCGGAGTATCTAATCCAGCATCGCCAATGCCCTCAATGCCTGCTCCAAGGGATCTAATGTATCCAGCAGCTTCGGCTGGCGTCATATTGCCTACAGCCTCAGCAGTAGCACTTGTTATGTTTAATGCCATAGCATCCTCAGTAAGATCTTGCCTTAGATCTTCTGGAACATTGCTGACAGCTTCAATTAACTTTGCAATATCCCCACTTTCTACAGCGCGACCGGAATCAACTATCTTTTGAAAATCTGCAATTTCATTCGCCAGGCTATCAACAATAGGCTTAAACTCTGCTTTGCGAGCTGTTTGAGCTTTTTCTACACCGGCTTTAGCAGCAGTTAGATAAGCCTCTGCAACCTTTAATGTTTCAGCTTCTATGAGCGTATCAATACCAGCCTCACCCATACCCTCAAGGCCTTGCCTTAGAGCTTGCACCTCAGCAGCTAGATCTTCTGGCGTCATCTTACGGAATGCAGCAGCCTTTTCCATGTTGAACTGTAAGCGTCCGACAGCATCTCTTGCACCCGCACCATAATCACCGGCAGCATTGGCTCGCTCTTCGAGTGTTAATACTTCTTTCTGCGAAGGCATGCCGCCCTTTGCTAGTATGCGGCTTTGCTCATTAACATCAACAACAATAGCCGCAGCTGCGCCTTTAGTAACTTGTAATTTAGAAGTGTATTCAGCTCGCAATGATTTGCGCAAAGATTGGGTTTGTTCCAAAGACATCCCAGCAACAGGTTTTGTCTCCATGCTAGTTAGCATCTCGGCCTGAGTATCAAGATCCGATGTATTGAACTTGTAAATTGTATTTTCTTTTATAGCAGCATTAAAAGCCTGTTCCTTAAATGCGGCAAGAGTTTCTGTATCAGCGCCCAGACCAGCCAGCAAATCAATGCTTTCACCAATCTCTGTATTTATTGTTGTAGGATCGCTGCCTGGCAGTATTGCATTACCAACAACCTTTTCAAGCTGAACATCAGCAGCGCTGTTTACTTTGGCTTTGGCCTTTGATGCTTGTAACTTTACATAATAATTTGAATATCTTTCTTCTGCTTTGACAGACGCAGAGGATAGCCTAGTTTGCAGCATCAATGCTGCCTCTGGATCTATTGTATTTAGTGATGCAGAGTATCCATCTGTAATATCGGCAAGCTGTGCCTGGACAGTGCTAAACGGTGTCTCATTTGTTTCAGCATCATTCAAGATCCGCATTATCTCGATTTCAGCTTCATTCTGTATTTCCGCAACAGCCACGCGACTACCCAGGGCATACGCTGAACGCTCTGCGATTGTAGTAGGTCCGCCAGCCGCCTCTATTGCCGCAAGAGTAGGGCGAGCGCCCTCTTCCCTAACGCGCTCCTGTCCTCGGATTGCAGCGCCCTCAGCGGCCTGCTTGAAGGCGAAGTCAGCCATGCGATCTACTTGCTGAGAAATATTCTGCCCAAGCCTGGCTTGTTCCCGCGTAGCGGCAAAGTCCAACTGCTGAGGTCGGCGAGTTTGTAAACCGATGCGCTGATATCTTGGAAGAATAGCCATGTCTTAACCTGTTAATTGTCCAGCTCTATACGAACCTGTGCCAAGTGTACCAGCAGCAGAAACATAAGAGTTTAATTGTGCGGCTCGACCGGCAGATTGATAAATGCCTGCCTGAGTGCTTGCCTGGCCGAGAGCCATAAGAGCATTGTCTTGAGCAATAGCCTTTTCCCTAGCGCCCTCTGACAAAGCAAACTTTTGCAATGTTGAGGCAGAACCAGATGTAGGATCAACACCACCAGCAGCAGATCGAGAAATAATAGCCGCAAGCGTTTCATTAAGATTTCGCAAGGCATCAACGCCTTTTTGCTTATACGCAAGAGCTTCAGATCTGCCGCGAAGCTCTGCTTGCCTGGCTTGCTCTTCATATTGCCTGCGCTGTGCTGCACCGGCAGCTATTTGACCCGCAGCAGAAACAGCAGCAAATGCTAATTGACTCATCTTAATTCCCCACACTCAAACGATATTCTAAGCCCAGAACAGTCATTGCCAATGGCACATTCTGGCTTACGGTTATTTGTCCAGTACCACTATAGCCCAGCAAGCCGTGAACGGTCTTAGTACCGGTAAATGGATCAACAGGTTTATCTAAAACATTTTCACCAAGGTTTCTAAACGGAACTTGCTTGCCGTTGATCGTCATGTTCTGAGTTCCATTGACGATTGCATCAACTTGGATAATTCTCTTTTTAAAGCCTTGAACAGATCCAGAGGATAGAGTTGGCTCGGCTGGCATGGTTTTAGCTGTCACCGTATAATCAAGGCCAGCAACGAAAGATGTTGTAGAGGCAGTGGCAAAGTCCACACGACCATCATGGCTCGCAACCTTAGTGCCATCAATAACGCCATCTCGGATTATCTTAACAACCCTATCCCTAAGACCGGTGCTAGTAACTTCTCCAGCAGCACCACCAGATACAGCTCTGTCTAAAGTAATGTCTGGATTAAACTTTTGCAGATGATAGGTATTTGTAATGTAGCTGCTTACCCACGATTCACCAGCATCATGCGCTTCCCAAAACGCTTGGACAAAAGATAATATCCTAGCATAGATATAGTTATTGCTCGTTACGTCAGTAAAGGTAATTGTTGTCGGGCCAGGCCCATAAACAATCCTAATCAAAGTAACGTCACCATTTGCATCAATAGTTATTGTTGCTGTGCCGTTGCCATATGATTCCCAAAACCCAGCATCCAAAGTGCCTACAACACCATTCTGACCAAGATCTGCCCTTGGATAAGAGTCAACAGTTTCTAGCAGCCAGGCATACACACCACCATCAGATGCGTCTTTTGTACCAGCAGCGATCTCATCTATAGCAGCAGAAAGCCCATCTGTAGTATTCCAATCCATAACGGGAGCCTTGACGATTGTATAAACATCAGACACCTCAACGCCCACGGCAATAAACTCACCGTCAGTTGTAAACCTACTAGGAGCAATCACGTTTTGGCCAACCAGAATAGAGTAAACAGCCATCGAGCCATCTGTACCGTTCACCACAAACAATCGATCTGACTCATCTGTTGAGGCAGCGCGGCGAGCGGCCAAATCAATAGGATCTTTTAGCAAATGAGAACTGAGAGCTGAAAGAGGCTGAACCTGGTAGGACGCCGTAGTATCACCGAATTGAAACGCATTAAGAGATTTCCCCTGCCTTTGGATAAAGACAGACGCGCCGTTTAAATCTTCAACAGGAACACCAGGCTTAGAGCCAAGTCTGGTTTGCGGCCTTATAAAAAAGCTCGAAGGCGTAATGGGATCATCGCTCGTTTGTATTACAGCAAACTCACCACCAGTTGTGAATATTCGCAAGTCATTGCCTGAGAATAAATTAACAATACTGTTAAGCTGGTTTGTGTTAATTGTTGCCTCAACAGCCTCATCAGCAAGGCCAGTGCCAGGATTAAAGTCAAAGTAGTTAATTACATTAGATCCCCAGATCGTGTTCTGCCTGGACTTAGATCCACCAAAATATAATCGGCCCTCATGGAATGCAGCAGACTTAGGCCAGCCGCGAGTGCTTGACCATACGTCCTCATAGCCATGCTCACTCTCCCAATTACCGGCAGTAATAGCGCTTGTGTCAAAGAAGTTTACCTCAACAACAGCCTTCATTTCTGTGGCAGAAACAAACTCCACATACCGAGCGCGGCCAAAGGTGCTAATAACTTGGGCATATTCACCAACAGCAGCAGCAGCGAATGGCTCAACCTTATATCCTGTTGTGTTGTCTGGCGCTGTAGTCCAGGCGGGATAAACAGTTAGAACCTTTGTGGAAGCAACATAATCCTCAACGTGGCGCGTTTGTCCTGAGCCTGTGCCAGATGTTAAAGTTATAAACATTCCATTTGGCTGATCATCAGATGTAAAGCTAGATGAAGATTTGAGCGTAATTGTATCAGCGCCGCCAGCCTGAGCTGTTCCTGTGTCTGTCGTTGCTGCTGAGGCTGTAATGGTGATATTGCCAGAGGTAGCGCTGGGCGTAATCGTAAAGTCTGGTTGGTGCGTATCAAACGCATAGGCATACTGAGGCAAATTCGTCAGAGGTAGGTTTTCTAACGTCCAAGAGGTATCACTGTTTCTCACCAAGCGTTTAGTTTGTAGATCTTCATGGCAGAGAATAAGCGTATCAACCGCTTGGGTATAATTGATCTCATCAAGCATCGCAGCAGTAATATGAGTAGCCGCAATGTAATCGTTGCCAGAGGCGTTAATGTTTGTTTGCAGCACTCCAGCCTTAAAAACATAAATCCTTTGATTAACAAAAACCAAAAGATAGCTGTCGTTTACACTAAACTCGAAGGGGATGATTTTAAAATCTGTAAACGTACCACCAAAGTCATAGATAAACTGAAGCCCGTCACGGCGACGAAACCCGCCTTGAGGCTGAATGATTACATTCGTAGCTTCTTCCAGGGCATTCTGATATTGCTGTAGATCCGTTCTAGCACGAATAAGCGGATCAAGCTCGCCAACCGAGAAATTGGTTTGGAACTGTATTACCCGCATTTTAGTACCTTACACTAATTAAAGAATAGTCCTCAATAACTTGGGGCGGTTTTCCTCGGCCATCAATATTCATAGCGGCTCGCATTTTGCCACCACGACCAGAATCAGCCGGTGTACCATATGCCTCAGCTCTGAAATAATCAGCTTTAGAAATTTGATCGGTTATAACGAAAGCCAGCTTAGAAGCTAACGCATAAGTAAGCAGATCGACAAAGTAAGGCGGCATTTTGCTTTCATCTACTGTCGCCTGGTAATCTATGTAGACTTCCTCAAAGTTTGTATAGACCTGATCCTGATAGACTTCCCAGCCGTATCTTACCGGCAACTGGCCAACGCCAGAGCTTTGAAACAACGCTATAACGCCAGAAAGCATATCGCCTGGCATTTGATAAGCATATTTCCATTCGTCTACTGGAGCAGCCGCCAATCGAGCAAGCTGTTCTTTTTGAACGCTCCAGCTCCAAAGGTAGCTTGATAAAAGTGTATCGCGCAGATCTGGATATAATCTATTGCAAGCCTGAGCCGCATCGCTTCCCTCTGTAAAAGAAGAAATGGGCGCAGCACCCAACAGGATTAGAGCATCTGAACAGATTGAGAGTGAAGTATCACCAGCGGCCATATTGCCCTCCTGTTAGTGGGGAAGGGGAGCCGAAGCCCCCCAACCTTATTATGTAGTCAAATCAGTAACGGTTATAACGCCACTGGTATTGATTAACTTACACAGCGCTTGACTATCACTAGCAACGACCCAAAGGGCGTCACCAGTCGTAATAAGCGCTTCAACTGTGTTGAAATAACCTGAGCCTTTAACAGTTGCCAAATTATCACTTGATGAGATGTAAGTGTACACCGCTGGAGCGTTCCCGCTCTTGGATGCATCAACTGTTGACCAGTTTGCAGATGCGAATGCCATTGTCTAACCTCCTAATTATTCAGTGCAAGAAATTTTGACAATGCCTTCACCGTCGATCGCAATAGCGCCAGCAGAGAACATCGAGCTAACCAGGAATGACGTTTTTTCCGGAACGTAATTCACTTCGGTTTTCTGCGACATTGACTCAGCGTAGCCCATTGAATCCTGGTGCCAAGCAAAACAGGTGCGAGTAGAAGGCTTAGGAATACCACCCTCATCACGATCACCCATAGTCAAAATGGTGAAGCCCATGAACGTATTGATCTCACCTTGGACAAGAGCCTTTACAGCAGCAAAGTCCTGACTGGTGATTTCAGTTTCGCCAAGCAATGCGTCGAGCTGAGAAGCATGCATGAGCAGTCTGCGACCCTCGGCGGGTACGTTCTTCTCATTCAATGCTTTAGCTGTAGCGCGTAGCTTTTCAATGTTCATGTTTGTGCCAGACCCGCCAACAGTCGTTGCAACTGTAGATGTGCCGGTGGCCGCGTTCAGAGCATCAATCATAATCTGATCCATACGACGAGCGATAGATTTAGATACGACTTGAACCAACTCAGAGCGCTCATCAAAGTTGATGTGCGATTGCTGGAAGATGTCTGAATATTCTGCCGCGATGTAATCTTCCATCGTTGCAGTTACTCGACCATAAGTCACATTCAGTGGTGTGACATCAGTTTGTGGAACGCGAAGCGTGGCAACACCTTTTCCGATTGTTGGAAACTTTACAGTATTACCGGCTACTCCGGTGCGTGTCCTCATCGTGCCGCGAAGCAGCGATTCGGCTTGATACGCTTGTTTGACCTCAGAGTCGAAAAGATCAACAAACGCCGTAGTGACGTTCTGCGCCATTGCAGATACCTCCTAATAGGTTTCAACAAAACGCTTCCGTTATCCGAGGTTTCGGGCGGTCGCTTGCGCGTTATGGCCGCGCCAACCAGTAGAATACTACATTCAACGGGCCGGTGCGCGGTTAGCCGTCAAGACTAAAATACACGCAAGCGATACTTATTGCAAGAGTTTAGGCTCTTTGCTGTGATTGGAACCATTGACGCTCTATCTTAGTACGCCAAGCAGCATCAGTTTTCCAACGCGGATCTGCAATCGCAACATTAAGATCTTCCTTGGTAAACTCTGGCTGCTCAACCACAGGCTTGATCGGAATGTTCTCATTCGTAAGAGCCTGGTGATACTTTAAGAACGCATTGATCGAGTCAGCATTATTCAAAGAATATGCTATCGCCTCACGCTCAGAGTTATTGAGAGGCGCTTTCATCAAGATGCGCTCCGTCATCTGGATCTTCTCAGAGGCATTTGAGCCTAGTTTTTCCATCTCAGCGCGTTGATCGTATTCAACACTTTCTTGCTCATCCTTTGACATCGATAAGACACGACCGGCCAAATCCTCGAATGCAGCCTGGCTAATCCCGTTTTCCTTAGCCCAATCCTGATATACGGCGACAGTCGGATCGTCAGAGTCCAAACCCTGATCCGCAAGTGAAGATATATCATACTGCTCCGGTGCTTTATGTTTGCCCGACTTAAACTTCTTTTCCAGCTCCGCGTAACTTTTCGCCAGCTTTTCAACATCAGGGCCATCCTCATCCCAAAACTTTGCAGGGTAATAGTCAGGGCGCTCCAGAGGCCCATCATCATCTTCAGATGCTTGCATCTCTTCCTGTGGCTGTTCGTGAACCGGAATAGGCGCATCCTCTTGAGGAGCCTCTGGCTCTGCCACGTTAATCATCGGAGCATTTGCATCCGCTTCTACTACTGCCGCTTCCTCAGCCATTATTTGACCTTTCTATTTTTTTCTCAATCATGCGAACAATCTCTGCCATTCCCGTTCTAGCATAACCGAAACTCGCATCTTCTCCAGGGTGCCAAGTTGGTTGTTCAATCGTAACGCTGCGCAAATGGCTTAAAACCTTCTGCCCCTCAGAACTCTTAAAAACTTTACCATATAGAATATCTATATCTTCAGCTCTTGGCGCTTCACTGACAGCCTGGGTTAATCCTTCCCAGCCTTCGGGTGAACTCATTGCATTGCCTCCATTGTGGCCCCTCCATCAGTTGCAGCGGGTGGGCCTTGTTCTGCCATCATTGCTTGCTGCATCTGTTCCATCATCATTTGCTGCTCTTCCGGTGTGGTAAGCAGTTCTTGATTTATGTTCATCTTGCTTGCGATAAATTGAGTTATGCGCGGGATAGACAGGGCCGCTTGACCCTGTGGGCCGAGAGCATTGGCTATCTGCATAAACTGCACAATATCGTTTACCTCTTGTAGCTTTTGAGCCTGCGCTAGAGGCGCAACCGGTGTAACCTTAACCTCAACGCCATTCACCTTTAGCGGCAGATCGATGAAACCTTGCTGATCCATGATGAACAAAATGCGCGATACAATCGGAACCATTGTCTCATCTATCAACCGGCCAAAGGCAGATCCTAGATTAGTCGCAAGTTCACGCGATCTTTCTGCAATCTCTGTTGCTGATCGAGCAGACATATTATCAGGCGGCAGCGTGTCATCCATCAGGATCTTTTTCACGTTCATACGCAGATCATTCATCACAATCTGGCTTACGTTAAAGTCACCGGCTCTAGGGAGGGGAGCCAGTGACGCACCCTGGGGGCCACCGTTACGAGCGACACCGATAACCGAGCCAGGCTGTATCTTAATATTCTGAGGATTGAGAACGCCATCATCTGCTGCTGTATATACGCCAGCAATCGCCAAAGAAGCATTCTTGAGAACTAGCTCAACAGTTTTGTTAAGCGTCTTAATGTCAGAAATGGCTGTAACCAATGGGCCACGGCCATATATCTCACCGGCCACCTTCATATATCGAGCAACGATAAACGGTGATGACTTCATTGTTCGGTAGACAAGCTCTTGCTTCTTACCAGGCCAAATAACGTGATAGCAATAAACGGCTCGCTCATAATCATAGATAACCGCATCCATCAGATCGATCTCTTTAGATGGCGATTGCTCTATTGCCTGAGCTAGTTCACTTGTCATTTCTGCGTCAGGAAACTCTTGTGGTATCGTTTCAGCCTTCATGCGGAGCTTGCGATAAACATTATCGACATTTCCGAATGTTCCCTCTTCAATAGCAACGAGATACTGAGGGATAGGCGTAAAACGAATAGGCGTAACCTCATCACCAGGTGTCACCATCATCACCGCAGTACCCACGCAAAGATCAAGCAAGAACTCACCCATAGCCAGATCAAAGTTAGTTTGTCGCATGATTTCAAACATACGGGTGGTATAAGCATCGAGCGCTGCCTGAGCCTGTGGCTGCTGTTGCGCTGGAATGCCAGTACCGGCCTCTAGGCGACACCATTCCTTTTGCGGGGGAAACAAACCAGCTTGTATGCGATTAGCAAAGCGCTGAGTGGCATGAATGGCTGTAGAGTCAAAGACCCTTGCCATCTTACCTTTGCCTGGCACACCGCCCTCATAATAACCTGAGTATAGGTTTCGTTGCGGTAGAGCAAACTCATAGCAATCTTCATAGATAGAACGCCACTCATCCTTGCGAGCCTGAGCTTTGGCCTCACGTTCAATAATATCTTTTACATTCAGCCGAGCCATTTACTTATCCTTTTTTATTCCGTTGAGCAAAGTTACGAGCCGCCTCAACAGAGCCAAATCCCCATGCCTTGAGCGCCAAAGCCTTTCTAGTAGGCCTACCCTTTTCATCTTTCATTGGCCCCTTCATTCCAGCAAAACGAGCAGCAAATGCAACCTTGCGACCAAAATCCTTGCTATCCTTGGGGGGCGTTTTCTTAACGGGAGGCCTTAAATTAGCACCCTCCGTGCGCTTGAAATACTCACGACCCTTGCGGTTTAAACCACCTTCAGGATTCTGATAAATCTTTGCTACCATCGCCCTTGCTCAATTTTTAGGTTTGGCCGCTTTGCGCTTAGGAGCAGCCTTCGGTGTAGCTTCTTTGGCATCAGCTTTTACCTCTTTAGTTTTTTCTGGCGCTGGCTTTGCGCGGTGATGAACTCTAGGATCTGATTTAATCTGTGTCATTTTTTTGCCTTCCGAATATTGAGCAATAATGCCCTTCTCTTTTTAGCCTTTTCACCCTGCGCCTTTTCAAACTTCACTCTGCGCTTGCGACCCTCTGCCTTAATCTTGGCCATTCTGGCAGCAGCAGCATCAGCAACAGGATCTTTTTTAGAAGGGCGCTTATTGTTTTTACGCAAATCCTCTACTGCTTTTTTAGATTTGGCAGTTCTCTCAGGTGACGGATCTTTATAATTAAGAGGATCTTTGAGGCCAGTAGCAAAGCCCTTAACATCACTAAGAAACTGACTCTTAATGCTGCCGAGAGTTCCCTGAACAGCACCAGGCTTTTTCTTTGGCCGTATCATTACTGACCGCCACCAAGTTTTGTTTGCATTGGTATATCACCTGGGCCTTCACGACGAGCTGGAGAGAATAACAATCTCATTCCACCAGTACTGAGCAATCTGCGACGAGCCTGAGCGCCTTGCATTTCAGCACGCTCTTCAGCCTCAGCTCTTTGCTCTGCTCTTGCGCGAGCCGCTTCAGCATCTTTTTCTGCCTGTGACTTGCCGCGTCTACCGCCGCCAAATAATCCCGCCATATCAAAACCTCGCCATCATGTAGTAGTCAGCCCCCTCTGGGCCAAACTTTCTCATAATACTTTCTACCTCAAAATGCAGTGCTTTGGCAAACTTAAATGCGCTATCATTTTCTACTTTTACGCAGATTTGTAGCCTTCTAACACCATAATCTTGCAAAGCGGTATCGGTTACAGCCCTTGCGCCACGCACAAGTGATATCGCATGTTTGGAAAGATCCTCGCTCGGAACCATCCACATCTCAGCCAAGCCAGGCCAGTTCATACGAATGCCAAAGGCAGCAATAACTCTACCTCTGCCAATCGCTGCCCAGCTCCATCCATCCTCTGAGTTATCCCAAATATAATCTATGTAGTTGGGAACGTATCGCATGTACTCCTTGCTATCTTCTGTAAACCGCATTCTCGGCAAATGTTCAAAGCGTAGAGGAACAATTTGCTCATCTGAACTCATGCGAAACTCTGGAAGCTGAATCAATCCCATTAGAAGATCTCAAAGTCTGTTGCTGCATTAAACGTCTGGCCACCAGCAAAGCTGTTGCCGTAGTTACCGCGCCGTAATCGACGTTGCTCACCACCACCCAGCATTAGATAGCCAAACGCATCCCCACAGTGAGAATGCTCGTTCTTTACCGGCATGTCCTTGAACCGCTCTTGACCAGCGCCGAGAGATTGACGCTTGAAGAAATAACCACCGGCTAAAGACTTTCTCAGCCTCAAGCATTTCTTATTTACCATTAGCCCAGGCTTGCCGCTCACCAGCCTATTCATAGGCGCAGCAGCAGCCTCACGGCGCACGTTGAACGCGTTACTGTCAGTCGGAGAGGCTTTGAAGCCAATCGAGCGCAAGTGATCGAAGGCAGTCACCTCATAGATTTCATCGCGCTTGTTACCGGCGGGATCACCCCATATCACCACCTCAGCCTTATTGAAGGACGCAGCAATCTTAGCAAGAAGCTCTTGCCCAAACCTCTCAAGCCCCATGTCAAACGTCACAAGCTCATCGAGAACCTTCCAGGCGCCACCAGATGTACGCTGTCCAAAGATAGCGGCTGGCGTCAAACCAAAGTCAACGCCGATCTGCAATGGATATTGTGGATCATAAGTGACATCACCTGACATCATATCATCGTCATACTCAGGCCAGACAGGACGCCCCTCTTGCACAAACGTATACTTGCCTTCAGCGTAGCACCTGATCCAATCAGCATTCTTACCGCCGAGAAGCTGCTCATAATATCCGCTTGGCAAATGAACCTTGTTCTCAGCAGAGGGATTAACCATCCACCACTTAGCCCCAGAGAACACAAATCCATTCGCCTCTGGGTTTTCGGGCAGATCCTTGCCGCTTACCTCCAGCACACCGCCTGGCTGCCGGTAGAACTTCCAGGGAAACCGACCACCGATAGGATTCTTCTCTGCAAGCTCATGCCACCAGTGATCCGCGTCAGGCGGGTTAGTATCCATAATAATGCCATACCAGGACGCGCCACCGTCAGACTGAGTAGGATAACGGCCAACACGGTGCGTCAGCCCGTCGATCACAGCCTTCGGCAGCTCACGGGCCTCGTTTACCCATGCCCCTGTTAGCTCCAGCGACAGCAGCTTCCTTACGTCTTGTGGCGTAGAAAGAGCCATGAAGATAACTTCGCAGTCTATACCAGGCGCACCTTCCCTCGAAGGCAGCTTTAGATGGTGCGTGATAGGCGGTTGCCAGCGCATTGCACCCCATACATCCTCTGGGAATAACTCTTGCCAGGTCTTGATTGTTGTTGTTCTTAGCTCTGGATAGGTATTACGCACGATTACAAACCGAGAATACCGAATGCCATCACGCGGCGAAGGCTTTTGCTGAACAGCCTTGAGCATTATTTCAGCAGCGCAGCCGTATGATTTACCAGATCCAACCGGACCCATAATCCCGCGAACAAAAGATTTGTCGTGTAGAAACTTCCAAACCGTTGCAGACTTGGAAAAATCCAAGTTCATGCTGGGAAGATCAGTCATCATCTGCCTCATACGTTGTGGTAATATCTGGCCCCTTCATGTTGATCCCAACAATCGAAGGCTTGTCCACATTCTTCTCCACATCGAGCAAGCCACTAGCCTTAGCCAAGACGCGCAGAGGGCCTATCTTGTCAAACATTTCTATCGTCGTACCATGCTGGCCAACAGTCACCTTCTTGATTGCCGAGAGAGCTTCGTCAGGAATGTCTTTCAGCGGCTTTACCTGACCAGTATGCAGATCAATAATATCCGTAATTTTAGACGTGCCAATAGCAATAAGCTCAGCAGCCACAGCCTCTTTGTTCTGAGCCAATGTCTCCGAGCGGCCAATTCGACGCTGCAACAAACGCGCGCCGCCAAACCGACCAACCGGCGGGATAGGTTTTATCTTATCCTCTTTTTTTCTGCTCATTCTTCACAACAGACATTATTGAAGATCTATAGGCAAACGATCATTCTCTTTTTTTATGCCCCTATACGTCTGACTATCTTCGCACATCTTGAGATAAAATGTAGGATCTCCATCCCAACGCTCAGGGCCAATAACAATACCAGGAGAATAATCCTCACCCTCTTTGTTTTCATATGAACTAACACCAAACAGCTTCTTGTACAAAAGAATAAAGTTTTCGCTTAATTCATTATAACCATCGCGCTCATCACTACGGTACGCATCAAGCGCACCCCTTAATAAAAAATACTCGTAAGGAGTAAGTACAATCATAACGCCCCTCCTTAAAACGGTATGCTATCGCCACCCGTATCCGTATCGGCACGAGAAGGTTGCTGAGAACGTGAGCCATCATCTTCAAACAGCTTCAGCCAAACCTCACCGTCCTTATTCGGCAAAGGCAATCCCTCTAGCTTAATGCTGATACCCTTATCATTCGCAAAAGCAATACCATGACGCAACCAAACCGGCTTATCCCGACCAGGCACTTCCTTGGCTTGCACAACACTAAAACGCTTAGACATTATTTCCTCCTATACAGCGTTGCAAGTTCAATAACGATATTACAAAGAAAGCAATACCACAAGATAATTATCCCCAATGAGAAGCCATTGCATCGGCTATCCCTTGGTAAGTTTTACTGCGCTCTTTCCAACGATCCTCTGATGGTGGCAATCTATTTTGCCCTGAGTCAGTTTGATTTGCCCATCTTGGCTTATCGCCAACCATTCTGGGCTCAACAAATTTTGTCGGCCTTAGCGTTCTTAAATTCTTCAACCAAAGACAAGTACGCTTAGAGGCATCGTCTCCGAACATATACGGATGAATTGACTGATCCGCTTTTCTTATAGCAGTGCCAATTCTGCCGACAGGGTTCTCAATAGCTATCTTACCAATAGGCGCATCCATCAATGCACGAACAAACTCTAAAGCCTCCTCAGTCTTTTGCTCCCTGCCCTCTACCCGCTTATTCCAATGCAAGCCAGAGCTGCAAAGATAAGTGCAAGGAGGAAAGGCAATCATCATATCCCAGTCATCACCCAATAACGAAAGAACATCACCCTCTATATGAAACTCAGATCCATCATCAGAAGGCAGCAAGTCACAAGACCAAGCATCATGACCTAATGAGCGGAAAGCCTCACGCACACGGCCAGAATATTCACAAGCAATAAGTATCCTCATATGTAAGTGATATCATTACATAAGTGATATTACAATAGCTAAGAATACATATCCCCAATATTAGCCCGTGACCTCTCCAGCAAACCCTCAGCCAACTGCTTAATCAAATGCGGAAACACATCATGCTCTATCACAGCAATCAACTCACCATCACGCCATATACGCAATCCATCAGGATAAACGTGCCAGCTAATCACTTCTTCTTCATACGCGTCAATGCAGCCTTCTTAAATGCCGCATCAGTAGGCGCACCCTTGCTGCCAGGCTTACGCATCTTCTCGTCACTGCCAGAAGCTATACGCTTACGCTTCGCTTGAATATTGGAATACAGTCCAGGTTTAGATTTAGGCATCTTGCTTTCCTTTCACATTTAGCAATCTTTTAGGGCGCGGCTTTGGGCGCAACGAAGGAGCATCGCCATTACCGCGCATCTTGCCAATTAAAGAACTGATCCTTTTTGAGTATGCAGTAGGATCTTCACCCTCCGGAACAACAATAAAGTCCTTTCGCCTCATAGCTTCATCAAAAGCCTCAAACCTCTTAGACAAAACAACAGGCTTACCATCTCGCATCCTAACACGCGGAACAAGAACTTGACGGCCATCTTCAAGCTCATAACTCTCAGTGTGAGCAGCTCCCTCTTCGGGATGCAGTGGAGAACTAGAATCAAAAGCCCTCAGCAGCCAAGATGGCGCGCTGCCCCTGCTTAAACTGAGAAGAAGCTTTCTCTCCGGTGAGGTTAGGTCAGGCATAGGAAGACCCTTTCATGGTTTTTCGGAAAATAGTTTCGTGGGGGTATGTACATAAGACGCGCGAGGCGGGGGGGCAAATGGGTCGATTGCGCTAGATGTTGATTTCCGCATGATTTTTGCAGGCGACCCGCCTAGATTGCAGGCGCTATACCATATCTTGTGCAATTTACTTAACATAATGCGTATTATGCGACTTTGCATATTCTGCTCGCTGAGTGCGGGTAACTGTCTTTCGGCTAGGTATGGTCATCAAGCTGCCCTTTCGTCGCTGTACGGCTCGCTCAGCAGCTCTACGGCTTGGTTTGCCAGCATTGCTGCGCCGCGTCTGAGTTTCTCCGGCTTGATTACCCAGCCATCGGCTACTGCCCGTGTGAAAAACTCTGTCGTCAAACACTGAAATTCATCCACTAGCTTAGATAGGTCCAGTTCGACTGCCGTGTTAATACCAGTTAGGCGCATGTTACCTTCCTGTTTTAGCATTGCCTCAGCTTCACCTAATTGGATTTGCTGTTTAGGCGTTAGCCTGGAGCGTATAGTTTCCTCTAGCTTGACCTGTTGATCGTAGACGATGCGGTTGCTTGTGCTCTTCTGGTCTTTGTAGAACGGCTTACAAAACGTCATGTATCCGAACTTGCGTAGCCTTACGACATGCCAGCTTACACCTGACTGTGACAGCCCTATGTCTTGCCCTATCCTTGTTTGGCTTACGAATGTTCTGCCCATGTGATCGGCGTAGGAACAAAACGCCGCGAGCACTCTGAATGCTGACGGCGTGATGCGTGGATCTTTTAGCGCCCTGATTGGTACGACAGCAAACGCTCTGAGGTCTTTGGCTTTGAGCTGCTTTGGTCGCATCAGTACGGGTTCTCCTCTAGCTCTGGCACTGGATCGTGTTCTGTGTATTGCACTGGCTTGCGTTCTGCGTAGACTTCAGCGCTGAGCTGTTCCAGGCTTTTGTAGTAGGTTTGGATTTGCTGAGAAGTTACCAGGTTCTTTTCGACTAGGCGATCAGCTCCGGTTCCG
>Ga0209348_1000242_pt1 | contig 30507 bp, 52 predicted proteins | sample ETNvirenome_2_30_FD_184065 | JGI IMG/M metagenome (GOLD analysis project Ga0209348, IMG submission 184065) | Marine viral communities from the Pacific Ocean - ETNP_2_30 (SPAdes) (version 2) | ecosystem: Environmental > Aquatic > Marine > Oceanic | place: Pacific Ocean | collected 2013-06-22
ACATAAGAGTACAGGTAATTCTTGAAGCCGAAGACATGGAATTTGACAGCGAAGCCGAGGCGGAAGCCTATGGTTGGGCGATGGTGGACAATGTCCATGATTACTTTGTCACTATCCATGACATTCAAGTCCACGAACAATGGGAACCCGAAGAGGAGGAATAAACATGCCACTGATAGTAGGAATAAAGAACGCAACAGAAAAGGGCTTTGCCCCGAACGAGATTGAACTGCTCCACTCATTTGAGATGGGCACACTGGCGATGGTAGCAGGGGTTGGTCGAATCAATCCTGACATCGAGAACTCAACAGACCGATACAACAAGATTGGTGTGGATGAGGCGACTGAACGATTCAGTGTAGCCATCCATGCTTGTGGTTTCATCGGATGTGCAGCAGGTCGATACAAGCCTGACGAAGATGAGGAGTTGACCGAATGGCAACAGGAACTTCAAGCATCGGAGCGACTGCTCTTTGATGTGCTCAAGGACAGTGACTTCATACAGCGCATGGCTGACAACGAATGGTCGTGCAACGTAAGCAACACCTCGCCTGAGGAGTTCCAGTTCACCATCATGAAGCGTGTGGCTGAGGACACATGGCGTGACGCAGGGTACAGACGACAAAGCGACTGCTTCGTCGGAGCACCGACGCTCACATACAAACGCATTCGTAAGGACGCTGAGTTGATTGAATCACTCGTTACGGACCATCTCCGAGGCAACGAAATCTTTGGCTACTCAAGTCGGATTTGTAAGGATGACCTCCTTGAACACTTTGTCAACGAACATCTTGGCTACCAAACGGACAAGCCACTGTCTAACGGTATGTATCTTCACTGGGATGACGATGCTTACGAGTGGTCACTCAAGGACACGCCACAGGAGGAAGAACAATGATACACACAGTATTTGACGCAGCAGTAATTGACGGTGAATTGAACATCGTGTTGGAAGGACCCGATGGCGACCACCCACACCTCAATAGGTTGGGTGTGCTTGGCATTGCAGAACATTATCTGATTACCATGATTAAGAATTATCGTGACGGTGACTTACTCGACCATATCATTTGGGCAAACGACGAGGAGGAATGACATGACACATGAAATAGGATGCGAGAAATGCGGAGGCTACGTTTACGTAGAGACAGATGACTACATGCAGGCTGAGATGGAAGAGAGCAGTGACTTTTCCATCACGTTCAGATTCAGACAAGAATGCGACAACCATATTTGGAACTCAGAAGACCCTGACGAAGATGAAGTGTGCGGCAACGTCATTGAGGTTGTCAAGTATGCAACCATACAAGGTCACTTTGATGTAGAGCAAGAGGAGAGTGATTGAATGAACATAGACGATTTGAAAGACAAGATAAAGACGCTGGAACGTGCGAAAGACGCAGTTGAATCTGTGCTGCATTACATCTCTGAGGCTGAGGGATATTGCAGTCAAGTTGGTGTTGAGGGTTCGCATCACGGAGAGATGGAGTATGAGAATGTGCTTTGTCGAATCGACGATGAACTCAGCGAGATTGAGAATGCACTTGAACGACTGGGCGTGACACTATGAGTGGAACAATGATAGCACTACGAAAGGCACAGAAAGAACTCAAGCGACTACGCTACATCGTTGACAGTATTCCCGACGAAGTGTGGGAAGACATGAAGACATGGGAATCAATGAAGGGAGTAATAGAATGAAAGTTGAGGTTGAGCAATACACTGATAGGTTCGGTGCACGCGTTGCGTTGCGCTTTGCGTACAATGCTGATGCGAAGGATGCGCTCAAGAGTGCTTTGCCTTTCCCTCAAGTGAAGTGGGAAGGGGACAAGAAGGCATGGTCAGTGCAGCAAGCAAGAGGCACTATCATCAAGGCGTGTGAAGTGCTGGTAGGGCATGGGTATGATTGCTCCGCCCTGTATGCATTGGTGGGTGATGCTGATGTGCGCTCGCCCAGTGATGTGTGGGTAGAAGTGAATGGTTCTAATTTAGAATTGCACTGGCCTTACATTCCTGACGAGGGTTTACGAGACTCAGTGCGACTGACGGTGCGAGCCATATCAGGTAGACGATTCAATCCTGACAAGAAGTGTTGGACCATCCCAATCGGACAGGCGAGAACACTGCACGGATTGCTGGAGGACATTTACAAACCACTGGCTCAGGCAATCATCGACTGTCCACAAATCCAACAGGAGATTGAAGACAGCATCGAACGTGTCGAGATGAGTGGTGCAACCGAACTCAAGGAGGTTGACGCCGACGACTTGCGACGACGACTCAAGGAGGCGTTGCCCGACGGTCTTGAACTCTATCCGTTCCAAGAGGTTGGCGTTGCGTTTGCCGAGGCAAGTGACGGGCGTTGTCTGATTGGTGACGAGATGGGGATTGGCAAGACCATTCAAGCGATTGCATACGCTGCACTTCACCCGACTCAACGACCCATGATTATTGTCGCACCATCAAACGTCAAGTACAACTGGCTCAAAGAGGTTGAGCGTTGGATGCCTGACGAGACTGTGTCTGTTGTCAACACTGGCAAGCAAGCCATCGAGGACACCAACATTGTCATCATCAACTACGACCTTGTTGGCAAACAAAGTCAAGCGCTGCAATCACTGTGGGCGAAGATAATGGTCATCGACGAGGTTCACTATCTCAAGAACAAGAAGGCCAAGCGTACCGAAGCAACGATTGACTTGGCTCGCTCAATCAACAAAGTCATTGCACTCAGTGGCACGGCTATCTCAAGTCGACCATCGGAGTTCTTCAACTCGCTGAACACACTGCGTCCGCAACAGTTCCCTTCTGAGTGGGACTACAAGCAACGTTACTGTGACCCGTGGCACAACGGCTTCGGGTGGGACTTCACTGGTGCGAGCAACATCAAGGAACTGAATGAACGAACACGAGACCTGTGTATTCGCAGGCTCAAGTCTGAGGTACTCACTGAGTTGCCCGACAAGGTTCGTCAATTCATCCCAGTGGAACTCACCAAGACCGAGCGTGAGGAGTACGACCTGACCCAAGAAGAACACTGGCAGGTCATTGACTCACACGCTGCTCGTGGTGTACCACTACCCAAAGGCTACATGCTCAACATGCTGAACGAATTGCGTCACATCTGTGGTCGCATCAAAGTTCCGTTTGCTGTTGATTGGATAAAGCAATACTTAGAACAGACCGACAAGCAACTCGTTGTCTTCACCCATCACCGTGACGTGCTCAAAGGCATTGTCGATGGCATGGGCAAGAACTACACTGTGTCCACCATCAGTGGTGATGTCAACAGTAACGAACGACAGTTGCGAGTCGAAGCCTTCCAAGCCGGTGACATTGACGTACTCGTCTGTAACACTATGGCTGCGAAAGAAGGTATCACACTCACTGCGGCTGATACCGTTCTCTTCCTTGAACGAGAATGGGTGCCAACCGATGAAGAACAGGCCGAGGACCGTGTGTATCGCATTGGTCAGGAGAGCCAAAGCGTCAGCGCTGTTTACCTGTCCGTTGTGAACAGCATTGACGAGCACTTCGACAGGGTTGTCGAGGCCAAGCGTGAAGTCGTCCGAGCAGTGCTCGATGGCGGCGACGTGCAAGAGCGACAAAGTTTGGTCAAGGAATTGGTCAAGCGATTGAAGCAACAGAACGGATGGAAAATGGAGGAATAGAAATGATTGACACAGACAAATACGAATACGACAAACAAGGAAACCTGTTGTGCTTTGGCTTCAAGCCATCGTTCTACACAGGCAAGATGGAGAAGACCACAGTGACGGTTGAGGGATTGTGTGCCGATGTCAATGGGTACAGTGTCTTTGGCGACAGCGAGTACATCTATTCAACACGCAAGCGTCGTGACGAAGAGTGGGACCAGCGCTATGATGACTGGTGTGACGATGGTAATGTAGACGTTGAGAAATACCCACCGTCGCAAGCCCTCATTGAAAAATACCGTAAGGACTGGGGAATCGACTTGCTCACCGGAGAAGAATGGACGCCCGAAGAAGAGGAGGAATTAGAATGATTGACACAAACAAATACGAAGGACATACAGAAAACAAATGGGTGTGGTATGAGTTCAATGATGGTGATTGGATTCTTTGCCCGTTGCACGATGATGTAAAACCCGACCCCAATGATTTGTGGTGGGGGGTTGATGAAAAGACAGGGAAACCGCTTGAAACTCACTATGCTCTTGATTGGGATGAGCGCATCCTTGACCTTTCATCCAACTGTCAAACAGGAAACAGAACTGACACACCTCTTGAGAGATTTACCTACTGCTCTCATTCAAGTGGAAGGTTGCCCCGTAAGCGAGCCGACATGAATTTGATACAAGACGCACCACTTCTCTTAGCAGAAGTCAAGCGGTTGCGTGAAACCATCAAGGCTTACTTAGATTTAGACATGGATTCATTGGAGTTCTGTAGGATAATGAGAGAAATGGGAGTGATTGAATGATTGACACAGACAAGTATGGAGAACAAGATTGGCTAATTCGATGGTATGACCATGAAGCACGTCACGGTGATGGTATGGAATACGACAACTTTTGGGAGGCTTTTGAAGAGTTCAATGTGGGTGTAGCAGACCATCCTAATTTTGAGTGGTCACTCGCACACTACTACAACTACAAGCCCGATAGTGGGGGTGGATGGCACGAGCCAACCGAGGATGTGTTGCTGTACTGGGAACAAGAAGATGATGCCTATTACTCACTCGCTGAACAGACTCAAAACATGCTTAGTTTGAGAGATGACACCGAATGGGATGGTAAGGAATGGAGGCGAAAAGAATGATTGACACAGACAAATACGAAGGACATACACCCGCACCGTGGAAATGGTTTGCTGAAAGACCATTGGAGGTTGCACTCATTGGTGACTTGAACTCATGTGCTGATACCGAAGGTGGCTCGTGGTACATTCTTGACCGAAGTGCTTGGGGGGAAGACCCTAACCAAGATGCTCTCCTTATAGAAGACGCACCACTACTCCTACAGGAAGTCAAGCGGTTGCGTGACACCATAGATTACATTGGATATGTAGGTAGGATGAATGGAGAGCAAGAGCCTTCGAGACATTTGTTATCCATCATGGAAAAGGTATTGACAACAGAAGAATATCTTGAATGGAGGAATGAAGAATGATTGACACAGACAAATACGAAGGGCATACAGCCGCACCGTGGACTATTGATATTCACAAAGTTGGTGAGGACACAAGTGCAATAGTGATTGAGTCAAATATGACCACACACTCCAACTGCGTGTTAGCAGAAGTTGAAGTTGAAAACAAATACGCCGAGGCTGACGCACAACTCATAGCAGACGCACCACTTCTTCTTCAAGAAGTCAAGCGATTTAGGAAGATGTGCTTAGACGAGATGGTTTGCTATGATTGTCTGTCTGACTTGTACAAAGCGGGACTTTCGGATGAGAACCCTGTTGATGCTTATTGGTGTGGTATGTGTAGCGAACCAATGAAGGGGCTGGTTGAATGATTGACACAGACAAATACGAAGGACACCCACCTGCACCGTGGGGATGGAGACACAAGGTCGCCGAATGGAGACTCACGGCTGACGGAGATAAAGAATGGATTGATGGTATACGGGTGAATGAAGATACAGACCCGACTGTAATGACTCTCATAGCCGACGCTCCACTTCTTCTTGAAGAAGTCAAGCGGTTGCGTGAAGGGATTGTGGACATGATTGATAGCATGGACAACTACTACATCCGTGACATACAGCATGCCACTGATTGCTTGAAAAACATGATAGGTTACTACGAGGATGAGGAAGAATGATTGACACAGACAAATACGAAGGACACACACCTGCACCGTGGAAGATAAATGAAATACACAGTAGCCAAAGGTGGACAGGTAGGAAACCCGTTGATGTGTTGCTTGCGGAAGACGCACCACTTCTCCTCGCAGAAGTCAAGCGGTTGCGTAAAGCCCTCTTGCTAATTGCTGATACCGCTAACGGTACGGCATTGCTCAAACCAATCACCGTGTACCCACACACTCCTGAATTGGTACATGAGGTTCTCAAGGAGTTGATTGAATGATTGACACAGACAAATACGAAGGACACACAGAAGGCAAATGGGATTTACATTCGATGGGTGATGGTTGGACAATTGGACAATTGAAAAAGATTGACAGAACTTTGATGCAAGACGCACCACTCCTCCTCGCAGAAGTCAAGCGGTTGCGTGAAGAATTAGACGGACGAGTGGCATACATCAAGAGGTTGAGTGGACAGTTAGCGAGAGCGAGTAAATGGGCTTACAAACAAGTTCTCCACAACGATTCAGCGATGATAAACTTTGATGATTATGTTTGGGTGAATGTTTGGGGTGAACAAGAATGAAATCAATAGACGAACACATTGACGAATTAGCACAAGAAGCACGAGACTTGGAGAAGAAACTGACACTGATGTCAGACCTCAAGCAGTGCATGAGAGAAGGACACAGATGGCAGTTCACGGTTGGGGACACGTTCTCAAAGATAGACAGTGTCCGACTGTTCTGTACCAACTGTGGTGCGGAGTGGATTACAGTCACTGGAGACCTGTCAGGAGAGATTGTGCACAACGATGCTCACAACTTGGGTATCGTCTTGGCTGACCTTGAGCAAGAGGAGAAACCCGATACCCCTGACGAAATCACTCAGCCGAGCGAATCAGAACGTACAGGATATGACCATCTCTTCAAGCAGGTGGGAGAAGAATAACACGAGTCCATCGATTTTTGGTTTGGGGTATTTAAAGAAAGAAGAAAATAGAGACTGCAAACCTCCCCAAAGTTAGGGGACTAATCGAGACGATTGAAACAAACAATTGAAATAGAACAAAAAAGAGGAATGAATATGACAGGAACAACTGTAATAGGAAAGATAACAGAAAGTGGACCGGACGGGTTTACCATTGAGTACCCTTCGGTCTCAGGAATAAGAACGACAACTGTACCACAAGGAGAGTTGGAGCGCTTTGAGGTACTGGGCGATGGTCGAGTCGCCTTGATGGTGTCAGACAGCGCAGGTGAACTGGTCGGCGACGGCGCCCCGTTCATTGTGACAGCAAACGACATTGCGATAGCCGGTGCGCTTGAGCATGGTGAGGACATGAGTACCATCACCATCGAGCCACAGGAAGAGGTGCAGGACGAAGTGCCTGCCTTTGAAGCGGGTGAAGTTGAGGTGTCTGTCTCAGACAATGGCGAGGTACTCGTCGCTGAGGTCGGTCCTTTCGACGACATGCTGTACAGCGGTGGACGCAAGAACAAGGCTACGGCTGACTGGGACTTCATCCCAGTCGAGAAGATGGGTCACATTGTCTTCGACGACGTCGAGGCCAACATGGGCCGAGTGGCACGCATCAACAACCTTGATGGCAAGCCCGTGGTCAAGCACGTCTTCAACCCGAACTACAAGTCTGAGGCTCGCCCTGCGGGTGCTCACCTTGGGACGTTCAGTCCGTCGTACTACGCCATGCCATACGCCAAAGGCTTCCGCCCTATCTTGGAACTGGCTGCGAAGAACGGATGGAATGCCAAGGTCTTCGCTTACGAAGAGGGTAAAAAAGCACGACTTGACTGTGACGTATCGAGCAGTGTCAACTGGGACGACTACGGCAACACTCGCCTTGGGAAGAAGTGGCAAGACCACGGCTTCATGAAGCAGGGTGATTACCGCATCGGCTTCTCAGTGCACAACAGCCTTGATGGGTCATCGGCCTACAAGGTCAATGCGATTGCCATGCGACTTGCCTGTACCAACGGTATGGTCTTGGGCAAGCAACAGACGCTGTTCAGTCTCAAGCACACTGAGGGTGTGATGGGCAACTTCGACTTCCAAGGTCTTGCATCCAAGATTGATGCAGTCATTCGTGAAGCGATGATGGAACTGGCTGAGGTTGAAGCGATGCGAAACATCGAAGTCAGCGCCGAGTCGTTTGAGAAACTCCTCACCTTGTGTGAGAAGCATGACCTCATCACCAAGCCACGTGTTCATCGTGACGACAATGCCAACATCAGCCATCTCACTGGTGGTCACATGTGGCGAGTCGCCATGGATGGATGGACGAAGCCTGCGAACCACTGGGTGCGTGTCCAAGAAGAGGACAAGAACACCTTGTATCACGTTTACAATGTGTTGACTGGTGCGATTACACACAAGCCTGTGTATCAGGACAACGACCAGTACAAGAACAAGCCACTTGAGGGCAAGAAACTTGGATTCAATCAGATGGACAAGCGACTGCATGCAGCACACAAGATGCTTCGTGGTGTTGCTGACCAAGTCCAATCGGCATGGATGGTCGACAGCGGCAACAGCGTGATTGCGCCTGACAACCTGCGAGACACATCATCCGAACTCATTGAGGGTGTGCTTGCAGCAACCCCTATGATTTCGGAGGTCATTTACTGATGGCAGATAGAATGCGAGCACAAGACTTTGACAACGACGGTTACTTTTGTCCTAAAGGTGAGGCGAGGTACTCACTGCTTGGACATCCGATTGCCATACCTGCGATGGTTACCTACAGCGGGAAGACTGAGCACGAGGAGATTCTCCTCAGCGCTCAGGTCCCCATCGGTGATTGTCCACGGTGCGGTGAGCGAACCGTTGGTGACACACTCATCTTTGCGACGAACCAATACAGGTTGCTCGTACTGCGCTGTTGTGACAGAGTCATTTGGACGACAGAGGAATTTTTGAAAGAGAAGAGGGAAGAAAATGGAGAACGAACTGAACGAGATTTTGAATAACTTACAGCCATACCAAGTGTGGGACTTGACCGGACAAGGTCTTGTCTACATGAAAGGTGAAGGTGACGAACTGAAACTGCTTGCGACATTCAATTCGATGGATGCTGCGAAGGTGCATGGCGTCATCAAGGGTGAGGTCGAGAAGAGGGGATGGGTCCTTGACGAATCGGAAGCCCGTGTGATTGGCGACCCTGACGAGCAATTTGAGTTCTCACTTGGACTCAAGCAACAGCAACTGGAGTCAATGCAGTGCCCGAACCCTGAGTGTTCGCTACCGATTGCAGCCTACAACTTTGAGGCAGCACGCTGGCGATTTTTGGGCGAGCAAGAGGGCAAGGACGACGAAGGCAAGTCGCTGTCTTACGAGGACTGGGGCGTCGAGGTTCCCTGCTCAGTGTGCGACCACCAGATACTGTTGCCACCACGTGACTTTGAGTTGCTTGTTGGCACAGACTTTTTGGAAAACTATCGCACTGAGGTTGTGACCTATCGGGTGGTGCATCCACCTGAGGCGGCTGAGATTGTCGATGCACGAGACGAAGAACTGGGGCGCATGGTTGTCCTTGGTTCCGTCTGTGGTATCAGCGGTGAGCGACTGCCGATTCACTTGCGTGGTCGGCCTGCGATTTACGAATGGAACGAAGAGGAGGAATGAACAATGAACGAAGAAGGATTAGAAAAGATACAAGAACACACACTCAACTGGGTGAGCGACTGGCTGAACCATGACAATGGCTTCAACAAATTGAAAGGCAAATTGGCGCTGTACTTGTCGCCTGAGGATTTGAACTTCCTTGTGAACGATGTCATCAACGAAGCGTGGTGCAACATGGAGTTCACGATGACCGACGCTATCGTCGAGTGGTGCGAGGACCTATACTACGAGGAGTTGAACGAATGAACGAACGACCATTGCAATATCAGACAGTACAAGAGTTGGTTGACTCAGCCAACCGCATAGCACATGTCAATGAACTGACAAACTTGACGAGCATACTTGAGTATGTCAAATCAAAGGTTGAACAACTGGAGAATCAGAAGAAGCACTTCCAAGGAATGTGCTTGCGAGTGTTCCAATTCTTGGACGAGCACTACCCTGACGCACCGGGCGAGTTCGACATCATCGAGAACGGAGGCGAGTTGGAATGACTCGACTGACTGTAGGTCAGAACTCGTACTTGGATTTAGAATACGTCAACGAACACTGGTGGCAAGTTGTACATGCTCACCGGGTTCCCGGTGCACACGTAGGCTACATGGTACGTAAGACGACGCGTGGCTACGAGGCGTTTCACAACTTAGACGACGCAACCCCACGTGTTATACTGCCGAACCGATGCATACTGACAGACGAGGAGGAATGAACATGCACGACTGGTATGAAAGAATGGACGCACAGATGTGGGAAGACCAAGCGAACGCAGCGTACGAATGCGACGTGTGCGACAAGATTGTCGACAGCGTTGAAGAGTATGATGTGGACGGCACGATGGCTTGTTCACATTGCTTTGCACTACGAGAGGAGGAATAAACATGGTTGGAAGAAAAGGAATAATGGATTTTGGACACGCAGTGTTGGCGTTTTGTGAATACTACTGCGACCCTGATGAATTTCCCGCACTGGGATTCAAAGGTGATGTTGATGAGAGTGAATTTTTCAAAACATTTGAGGGTTGGATTAGTGCCTATCGTGATGCAGGTATGAGGTGATGAACATGACAGAAGAAACATTCAGGCAAAAACTTGCAAGAGAATCAAAGGAACGAAAGGTGAAGGCTGAGGAACGACGCATCGCAGCGTGGAACAAGCGCAAGGCTTTGACATTCAAGCAAGCGATTGACAAGGACTTGTTCACTGTCGAATGCTGTAACGGTTGTGGTAAAGAAGCAACTCGACTCTACATTCAGTTAGAAGGCATGTATGCGAGCAGTCGATACTGTCGAGCGTGTGCTGTAAAGAAACTCAAGAGTGAGCATTTCTGAGGAGGAATGAAGAATGAAACCTACACAATTTTGTGAAATAGGATGGCTTGAACACATACTGCTGACTGCTAAGGAGTCGGGGCACACCCACTTCCGCATCTTACCTTGCGGTTCTTTCGCAGGGTTTGAGTTCGGCTCAGCAGGTAAGGTTGGATGGTATCGCCCATCCGTCGAAGACATGAGCATCACGGGTAAGGAATGTGTCGAGTACTTCTGTACTGACATAACGTGGGACGAGTACATGGGCATTCGTCAGAAAGCCATGAACAAGTTCTACGGACTAACCGAGGAGGAATGAAGAATGACACAAACGATTCAATGGCGAAGGCCATGCACAGAACGAAAATGGAAAGGTCAGGCTGAGGTTGTACTCAGCACGGTGACCAATGAAAACGAGCCTGACGACTATCGCATGGACATCCGTGTACGTCGCATTGCCGACCATCCTTCGGGAGCAGGTTGGACAAAGCAGGGCGTTCGGATGAGCAAAGAAGATGCGTACTCGTTGGCTCAGGCTATCATGAACTCGATTGACGAGGTGAAAGAATGAGAGTCGAGGTTGTCCCGATGTGGGGATTGGAACTACGAGCATTGATTATCGAAGAGGGCGACGAGAGTCAGCCCTGTGAGAACTGCGGTAAACCGATGTGGCAACACGAGGACCTTGCCAAAGAGGATATTGACTGGTGCATGAACTGCAATGACGAACAGAACCGAGCGCACATGACAGACACTGAACTGAGCATGTGGACGATTGACCAACACAACAAAGGAAAGATTGTGGTGGTTGTTACAGGAAGTGAATAGAATGACAATTGAAGAAAAATGGATGGACGACGCCCGACAAGTAGGACGACATGGAGTGAATACGAAGAAATCAGATGGGCATCGCTGTTCGTTCTTCGGACTACCCATGCTATACGACTCACTTGCACAACTCAATGGCCTCGACTCAGAAGGTCGGGCGGCTGTTTCTGACATCGTAATTGAGTGGGCGAACGGTTCGGCTGTCCCAAAGAGATTAGGGGAAACAATAGGAGCGATGTATCGACAATACAGCGAGGAGAGGAAAGCCATACTTGGTGATTCATACCGTCCGGACTTCCCGTATGGTTGGGGATTACAGTATGCAGACACATTACGAAAAGACAGGAGTGAATAAAATGATAATTACAGTAGAAGTAACAGAAGAAAGAGAATACGAAATCGAACACGACGACGACTACTACATTGACGAGACTGTAGTGTGGGAGATGCGTGACAAGATTAACCCTCCAAGCAAGGGCTTTGTTATGTACTCATCAAGTGCTCCTGAATTTAATCTTGAGTGTTTGATTGAGGACGGCTGGAAGCCCGAAGACCTCATGGTATGTACCATTGCAGGTCACGACACAGTATGGCGATACGAAGGTGAAGAAGAATGAACATATTTGTATTAGATAGAAACCCAATTACTGCGGCACGAATGCATTGCGACAAGCACATCCCCAAGATGTGCGTCGAAGCGGCACAGATGATAGCATCAGCCCTGCGCCGACACGGTGTGACTGATGAGCAGATGCCACTAACTAAGAGTGGCACACCCTACAAGGGTGGCTATGCTCACCACCCATGTACAGTATGGGCTGGTGATTCATGGGCTAACCTCAAGTGGTTGTGTCTTCACGGTATGGAATTGACCATTGAATACTCAAGACGATTCAATAAGATTCATGCTTGTGAAGACCCTGTTCTACGAATGGCGAGTTTAGCAAAACGAATGTGTCGTGCATTAGATATGCCGCATGATGAAGATGCCATGACTCCATTCGCACAGGCCATGCCCGACGAGTATCGTGATGCAGATGCAGTCGAGGCGTACCGTCGCTACTACCATTCCAAACATTTCGCCAAGTGGGAGAAGGGAACACCTGCTCCTGACTGGTGGCAAGGCGTGGAGGTGACGGTGTGAAGTATGTATTTGGAAAAAATCAAATTGATTGTATTGTACACAGACTTGAATTGGGAGATGCTTTTGAAGAGATTTACTCAGACTCTTACCGGGGTACACCTGTGAAAGTGTATGGTAAAATGATTCTTGCGACACCAAACTTTTCATTGGAAGAATTGATTGAGGCTCACGATATACTGGAGAGAAAAGCATTCACATGGAGGACTAAAAGTGCAACACTTGATACATCGGTGCTCACAACAAACAATCTACGCAGGGCGGCTGAATGGATTATTGATGACTGTATTGATGGCTCAACTTGGTTTGACATTGCATCCTACAGTGAAGACTCACCCTTCTTAGACCGTTGGGGGCAAGTGAGCGAGTCAGCATTGAACAGATTTAGAGAAAACCTTGAGAATAAGGTTGCGGATATTGATTGGGGAATAACAGATGGTTTAGAACCAGTCACAAAAACAGAGGTGACGGCGTGATTTACGAATACTCAAGTGGTGTTTACTACGACTCGTCAATCAACATTTTCTTTTTCCTAAACGAACAAGGCGAAGAAGTTGAATGCAACGAACAAGGCGTGGAGGCGACGGCGTGAGCATCGTTGACTTTAGCGAGCACGGCTCAATCATTGTCCACAAGGACATCGTCGACGGAGGACTGATGCAGTTCATTCCCGACGACGGTAAACAATCCACTGCACGAAAAATGCACAAAATGCTCCTTGAATGGGGCAAGAATAATAACAGGGAGATTAGCCTGATGGTCACTGCCAAGAAGGGATGGCCCACACCGTGTGCCATCGTATTTCAAAAGGAGATGAAAGAATGAGCAAAGAATACATTGAAGACAGAATTGAACAACTGGAACGAGACAACGAATCGCTACGTGAGCAGGTCAACGACTTGATTTCTGAGGTAAATGATTTGTACGAACGTGAAAATGTTACAGTAGCCAAGTTGTTGGGCGCTGTCAAAGAGTTGCAAGAAAAAGTGGCTAAACCACACCAGTTGGCACATCCGATTGAGTGATTGGCTTGCTACTATCGACTGCTGCTGAGGCAGCACGCACACTCCGTAGGTTGTACTATCGACGCAACAGCGACGACAGTGCGGCTGACTTTCGTGAGTCCATGCGTGCCGTGTCTGATATGGTTGAGCAATCAGCCGAGGACTACGAGGACATCATTGACATCTTCTTCCCGAAGTATTCACGACATCCTCGACAGTTCATTTCAGACAGCCATATCAGGGAGTCTGTCTGTCGAGAACTTGGTATCTCAGGCTTGGTGTGGGATGAAGCATTGGCGGGGCAACCCATCGTGCCGACTCTCGCATCGGAGAGCAATGAGGAACCGAGCAACTTGACAGTCAAGCAAGCGATGATGCTAATGCACCGACTGAACGAAACACCTGTGTTGGACGTGGCCAAGCAACTCAGTCAACTTGAGGCTGAGGCGTTTTGGTCAAGGGCACTGGGCGAAGCCCCGCCTTATCCAATCGACCGTTTCATTCAGCGCTGTTCACATCTGACTGGCAGTAGGGCGCTGAGCCTCAAGGCAGTGAGGCGCGTACTCGACACGATGTCACCCGCTGAGTACCTTGTAAGGACACTCAAGGATGAGAGCGAGGAGGTCAAACCTCTCGACCACATCCAACCGGGTCAGCCGTTTCGTGGACCTGTGTACAAGTCGTGGACACAGACAACTGCACCAAGCAGTAGTTATCTTGAGGTCATCAAAGCGCAGCGCCGATACCTGCATGTTGTGGAGTTCCCTGCGGGGACACTGCGGGGCACACTGTACAATCAGGACAAGCAGCCTGTTGGTAAGATTGACACGTTCTTCTTGCCGACTCAGACTGTCGGCGTCTATGAAGTTGAGGTGTCAGGTAATTCGATTGTATCAGTCAGCGACGTGTTGTCGATGGGTCAGGACTGGGAAGTGTACAAGCGACCCTACCGAGAGCGCATCGAGGTTCTCAGCACGGCAACCTTCAAGGTACCCATCAAGGTGGGTAGGCTTCTTGAGGAGGGCGAGAACTTGACGAACGCACTGATAGCCATCAACGATAACGAGCGACTGCGTCTCAAAGACGGTGGTCCTCTCGACATCGGAGGACATGGTGGCTACGTCGTGATGGACGGAGCATATCAGATTCACTTGCTCGGTCTTTCTGTAAAGAAGGATGCGGAGTATGAAACGCACTTGAGGCTCGGAGTCTTGGATGGCTTCGACCCATACCAAGTGCTTGAGGTTAAACTAAACGCCTCAGTTGCCAACCACTTGAGGACAAGGTTGGCGAAGAACGGAGTCCTCGTCGGCAATCACTGGATGCCGATTGAAGAACAGGCCATTGTATTGGTTGGGCAGGTCAAGGACATGAACCTGTCAACCATGTCGATGGTTGGCGAGGTCATGTATGTTGACGACAACCTCGGATTTAGTGATACAAGTCAACTAACAGACCTCATTGAAATGGTGTAATTTTGTTTGGGGTATTTAAAGAAAGAAGAAAGAGGAGATATGATGACCGAAGTTTGGAGGGAAAAATACAGACCAACTCTTGTCGACGAAATGGTCGGCTGTCAAGAGTTGAAACGAGATTCACGAGAATGGACGGCGGAGACAACACCGCCGTGCCTTCTCTTCATAGGACCGTCAGGTGTGGGTAAAACAACGGCGGCGATGGCGTTGGCAAGGGGAGCATTGGGGAGTGCGTTTGACCCTGCCAACGTCATCGTCACCAACGCCAGTGACGATAGAGGGATTGGGTACATCCGAGATGAACTCAAACACATTGTCTCACAGAAAGCACTGATGGCCTCGCATCGCTACATCGTCATGGATGAAGCGGATTCACTAACAAAAGATGCACAGAAGGCACTGCGTCAAATCATGGAGACGAGTCACAAGACTGTGCGATTTATTCTTACAGCAAACGACATGGGTGGTTTCCACTCAGCGATAATAGATAGATGTCGAGTGTATCATTTCAAGCCCATGACATCTGATGAAATAGAACAAGTGGCATTAAACATTCACGAGCAAGAGCAATTACCCGACGCATGGAAAGGGTATTACAGGAACTTGGGTTCTTATTACTCCGGTAGTGCAAGAAAAGTAGTTGATACATTGCAGTCTTTGTCAAAGACTGACGACGCACTAATGGAACATATACGTGGTTGTGGTAATAACATGGCGAAGGCTGCGCTTAATTTAGCAGGTGGCGACTACAAGTCTCTTGCTGCATATATTCTACGAGAACTTGAAGAAGGCAACAACCGCTTCGGAACATTAAAGAAGTTGAGGTTCCGAGCACGACCCCTGCTGGAAGAGGGAGAGGAGTGGTATGCGTTTATGAGAACATACGGTCGTTTTATTCTAATGACCAACGAATGGCCTGATGACGATATAGCATTCTTTGAGTATTTCGTGGCAACACTAAAGCAAAACATGGAAGTGAAAAGATGAATGATGAAGTAATGGAACGTATAAAAGCATACGCAGAAAGAACTGGAAAAAGAGAAGAAGAAGCGATGAAGGAGTTTGAGCAATGGCTCAGCGACGAGTTCGGTGTGACCGACTGGCAAAGTGAAGACGCCTATCTGTTGACAGAATGGGCTGAGATGTTTGTCATCGACACACGGAATCTTGGGCGAAGTGGTGGCGGCGGCAACCGTGACACGATTGAATTCGTAGGCCACATTCTCGGATTGAACGACGCCCCGACGGACCTACGTCGGCGGCAGCGAGAAGAGGCTGTGAGTCTCTTCAAGCGTGACAGCAATCGTGCCATCGAGCAAGGCATGATTGGCATTCTCAAGGCGAAAGAGGGAGTATGGCACGTCAACGGTGAACCGACCAATGAGCGTGTCGATGGTGACAACCTACCGTGGTTTGCACTTGAAATCGACAATACCATGGTGGCTCTCCTCAACAACCGTGAGGGCACAGCCACCTTCGGTAAGCCAGTTGCACCGACGAGCGAAGTGCGCTACATGCACTTCCTTGGTAACGAGGTCAACAGCCTCATCGAGAACCCACGCTTATGGCGTATCGCACTGAGTGGCAATAGCATGTCAACACAATACGAGATTGGTCAACTATGCCAAGTCCAAGTCATTCCTCCGAATGACCCGACACGAGACACAGTATACACAAACCGTGACTTCTGTGACTCAATCATCTACATTGAGAACGACGACTCCATGTCTGACTTCACAGATGCAGCACGCTTTTGGGTCAGTGATAAGCACGACACTTACGTCGACATGGCCGAACTCCTTGAAGCATACGACGACCGAAAGATTGCCTACAACGACGGCTTTCTTTCGCCGACAGTTATCACGAAGGGATATGTCAGTCGACTCAACAAAGAGGCGAACGACAACCAGTACGACAGAACGGGACGCAACTTCCGCCTGAGCATCACAAGTCTGAGCGCTCAGTCGAAGTATGGTCGAGAGTCCCCGCTGTCCGAGATTACCGTATGGATTCCGGGCACCCTGAACGACGAGAACAATCCGTTTGAGTTTAAGAAGGGTGATGAATGGGTACCTTACGCTGAGCGCACACCAGTGCTCATCTGTGGACAACTCAAAACACGGATGTTCCGAGACGACATGGTGCCGAGCCTCACGGCTTACGGTATCTACGTCCCTCCACGAACAGCACGACCGGGAGCAACGGGTGGAAACACAGACATCGACCAATTTTGAGGTGAAGAAAAATGATTGAATGTAGGATTTGTAAACTATTGGTTGCTACTTGTGAAGAAGAAATGGCACAACCCGAAGATATGTGTTGGGACTGTTATGCTATAATTCATGGTGATGAAGAAACTGATTGTGAATGTGAAATACCAACAATGGAAGAAGCCATCTTTCATAAATGCGAGGAATGTTTAGAACGATACCACATGACTGTGGTAAACGGTCGTGTTGTCAACGACAAAGGAGAAGTGGTGGAATGAGTGGATTAGACGCATTGAAGGCAGCGCTGAACAAGGCTGTCGAAGAAAACAAAGAAGAGAAGAAGACCGAACCCCCTGTGCAATCTGAGCCAGTTGAGCCAGTTGCCAAGAAGGAGGCAGCACCTGCTCCGAAGAGTGGTGCTACAACGAACTACCCCGAACTGATGAACGAGTTCAAACAACAGACGGTTCAAGCGAAGTTCAGGCCGTCGACCATCTTCTGTGGCATTGGAGGTCACAGTGGTCGAGGTAAGACTGGTATCGCTATGGATGCCTTCGTCAACTACGCTGCTGAGGATGAGATGATGTGGTGTCTCGACTTTGACAGTGGTGCTCTTGATTGCAAAGAGACGCACTACACTGACGACGACCGCTTCCGTCTTTGGAACCCGTGGTCGACGCAGGTCGGCAACCGGACAGCGTTCGACTATCAGAAGACACACCAACGTGTGATGGACATCTGTAAGTTCGCATTGGAGTACGCTCGCAATCAGCGTGACCCTGAGTGGGACAAACCTCGATTGAAGGCGTTCCTTGTCACTGCGGTTGACCAGTTCGACCAAGTGTGTATCAACAACATGAAGATTTACGACCTTGAGATGGATGCAAAGGATGCGATTGAAGCAGCCGCCTCCAAACTCAACAAGGAGATTGGTTGGAACTGGAACATCCGTTCGACTCGATTCAAGCAACTGACTGCGTTGTGCCGACAGATGAACATGCTTGGCGTGGACGTCTATTGGGAGACGCACATCAAGTCAGCCGACGACGAGTACAGCCATGACGGTTGGAAGTTCGTATGGGAGAAGCAGGCCAACAACGACCTCACACAGATTCTATGGTGCAAGGACACCAAGGTTCGTGATGAGGACGGCAAGGAGACGGGTGAGACTCGCTACTCCGCTGAGTTCGTCAAGGTCAAGACCAACCCGAACTTGCAGGGTCAGGAACGCACGTTCTTCGTGACGAAGAAGGGACAGAACGCTGAGTGGTACGGCTTGCCGGAACTACGTGACAGGACCCTGTGAGGCGTATGCCTACCTTTGAAGCGGACAGAAAAGCACTGATTGGCTTTGTTGACACCTTTGCTAAGGGTGTCGATGACCTCGTGCTTCGGGTATCGTCGGGCACTATCATCGCTGCCGTGGGCCAATTGACGCATTACTTGCGAAAGGGTATGCCTTGCACCAGTGATGATGAGGGCCACATATACGTGAGCGATGTTGCTCGCCTCTTGGCCTTCCTCAAGTCGGTGACATCATCCGACGTCACGGTCAACCAACGAGGTCGAGGCCGGCCCTTGCACGTCAAGGGTGGCAACAGCAACCTTGAGTTGCCGACCAGCACATACATTGCATCGGACAGTGACGTCAGCCTGATTGAGAAGATAGTCAAGAAAAGCGAGGAGAGCATGTGGACGTCCTTCGGGAACGCACCCCTGCCTGCTGAGGCTGTGGTCGACGGGTCTGACCTGTACCCACTGGCGAAGGCAACGAAAGTGATAGGTAATCTGTTTACCTGTAAGGCCGAGTTGCGACCGAAGGACAGTGACTTCACGGTCATGGCGTCCAAGTCCAGCAAGGGCAAGATGTTTGTCAACGCTGAGGCTGAGCAAGTGTCAGGCGACAAGGAGTCGTATGTATCGCACTTCGCTCACTGGCTGCCCGACCTGTTGGGCACGGTGCCGAATCAGAACGTTTCGATTCACATGGGTGAGAACGCACCCCTCGTCATACGAGGGCGCAACGACGACTTCCTACTCATAGTGTTTGACCAAGAGGTGGACGAATGAGAAAGTGTTCCAAGCGTAAGTGTACACTACCGGCTCGACGAGGCTTCCGCTTCTGCGCTGGACCTCGATGCTCCGAACTGTGGAAGAAGGAGAAGGAAGAGGAATGACACAATTGTGTGTCGATTGCAAAAAGCGACCAATTAGGAAGTATTGGAAGCATTGCAAGCGATGCGCTACATGTGCAAGGCTCAGAAGAGAAAAGCAAAGGAGAGAGAAAAATGAATGATATACAAAAACAATATGCATCAGCGAATAGTCTGATTATCGATTTGAAAGAAGTGGCATCCATGCAATGGATTGTCATACCTGACGAGTTGGATGACAGTCGAGTCATCAGTGTACGGTTTTACCTACGTGGACACGGTCAGTACTTCAACAGACGGATGTCACGCAAGAACTTGAAGGCGCTGATACGTCGATACAAATCAGTCAACACGGATGTGCTGTGCATAGGTGAAGATGAATGATTATCGAACAATACTATCCTGACCCTGAGGGTATGGCTGCCCTGTACAAGCGATGGCGCTCACCCGAAGGCGAACTGATTGAAGAGACGGTGACGGACTTCCAGCCCTACACATGGGTAAGAGCCGACACCCCTCCCCGCCTTTTGACTCGGCTGAGTGAACGGTACTATGGGCTAACCATCGACCGTTCTACGAAGGCTACTGGTCTGTATGGTGAGGACTTGATTCGTGTCAACGTGATGCGACCCAACGACCTGCACGGCGTGCGTCGTGAGATTGAGACATGGGAGGCTGACCTCAGACTTCCTGACCGCTACCTCATCGACGAAGTCAGTAAGATGCCTGATTGGACACCACGTGTATGGCATCTCGACCTTGAGTGGGACCCTGTCAAGGGCTTCACTACGGTCATTGCTTTCACAGACAGCCACACTAATGAGAGCGTAGCCTACTGTTGGTCGGAACGCTCAGCAAGAGAGTTGGGCGACGACGAGTGCATCGATGAGGTGCGTCACGTAAAGCACGAGTATGAGGATGGCACTACCGCTGCTTTTTCATACAGACGAGTGATTTGCAACTCCGAGCGTGCAATCTATACTCGCTTCCTCGACCATCTTGAGGAGGCCAACCCTGACGTCTTCGTTGCTCACGCATTGATGTGGGCTGACCTGCCACACATGGTAGGTCGATTGATGCAAAAGAAGTTGCTTGGCAGGGATGCCTATCGACGGCTCAGTCCACTGGGTCGGGTGTTGCGTCCACGCAAAGACAAGCGTGGTGGCTACGACTACACGGCGCAGCCTGTAGCGGGTCGCCTGTGCTTCGACACCGCTGCCCCACTCAAGAGTGGTACAGGGTTTGAGCGTGTGTGGAAAGACAGTGGTCGACCGCAGTTATCGAACCTCAAGTTGGCGACCATTGCTGAGGAGTTGGGCTATGCGAACAAGTTCGATATGGACGTGTTCACGGGATGGTACGAACGATTCGACGAATATGTTGACTACTGTATGCAAGACGTTCTCTTGCTCAAGCGTATCGATGAAGACAATCACATTCTCAACTTTTACTTAGCACTACAGCGTTTCTGTGGTGTCATGTTTGAATCGTGTCACAACGTCACACGGTTCGCACGTGGCCTGCTCAGTCGTCGCACAGTCAACAAAGCGCCGACATCGTCAGGTGCTGAGAAGGTGGACTACGAAGGGGCGTTTATACCTCCACCGAAACCCGGTCGATACGAGGGAGTTGCCTGTGTCGACTACAAGGGGCTGTACCCCTCAATCATACTGAGCGATAACCTGTCGTGGGAGACGCAAGTCGACAACGCACGGCGAGGTGAGGAGAACATCAAGGAACTCAAGGACGGTACGTGTTGGGACCAGTCAAAGCGTGGACTGCTACCCACAATCGTCGAGGAGTTGTTTGAGGTACGTGATGCTTACAAGAAGAACATGCGTGCTGCTGAGACCAAGTCAGAACGCTCAGGGTGGAACACCATGCAACTCGCAGTAAAGCGCGTCATGGCGTCACTATACGGCATGTGTGCCAGTACCCACTGGGGGTGGGCAGCACCTGCTATCGCAAGCGCTATTACATCAAGAGGTCGAGAGTCTATTCGATTCTTGATGGAGGAGTCTGAGGCTCAGGGTTATTCATCCTTGTATGGTCACACCGACTCCGCATTTGTTCAGATTCCATTTGACGAGGCTGAGGCTCTCGCCAAACACTTGACCGACGAAGTTCAACGACAACTCGACGCCAGTCATCTGTTCGTTGAGTTTGAGGCATACATGCCGTACTGGATTGTAGCAGGCAAGAACCTGTACTATGGTGTATGCTCTTGGCCTCCTGAGGACGAAGGCAAATCCAAGTCAGCACGGTTTGGTAAAATATCAACGCTCGCCCCAGTGTCGAGAACTTTGGAGCGAGACTTACTTACTATTGTCTGTAATGGTGGGACGGAGAATGATGCAACTTCATTAGTTCGCCCACTGGCAAAGCGTATTCAAAATGGTGACATACCACTCAAGGATTTGTGTGGTGTTACTCGCATCCAAAAGCCCTTGAACAACTATGCTCCGAGTGTCGGAGTGCCGGGTGTAAAAGGTGCAAGATATTACAACGCTCACTTGGCCGAGCGATACAATGGGTCAAGATTTGACGAAGGTGACAGTGCTAAGTGGGTATACGTAAAAGACGTACCCGACGGCCTGCCTAAAACAGACATCGTATCATTCCATGAAGAGAGTGAACTCGATGAATTTATACTCGACTATGACACTATGGTATTGAAATTGATAACCAAAAAGATTGAGCCTATATACAAAGCACTGGAGTGGAATATAGATTACGCTTCGGGTAAAGCAAAGCCTAAGTCTTATTGGTGATTCATTTAATATATTAGTATGTAGTCCGAAAGAAAGGTGAGAAAAATGGTAGCCAAAAAAACAAGTAAGAAAGAAGCACGAAAAGCAGTAATAGCGAACCAATTCGGAGCAGACACGATATTTAGTCGTGAGGCTCTTTACAATATAGTGAAGAATAACTCGCTGTTCAAGGGAACAAAGGACAACAGACAGTTGGTAACAAACGCACTGGTTACACTGGTTGGAGAAGGGGTCTTAGAGCGAACTGGTAGTAAGAGAAAGAGTATGTACAAATTGTCAGGGAAAGTCAATCGCATGAACAAAATCAAAGATAAGTTGACATCTTCTCAACAAGGGAAGAAGCCTCAACCCGACGAGTATCTACCTCCGCAGAAAGCAGCCAAGGCTGCTCCACAGAAGGGGTTGCTTACAGGACTCACGAGCCTGTCAGTACAGATGATTATGCTACAGAAGAAAATCGAAGACACACTTCTATCGAAGGTGGATAACCCGAAAGAAGCAGCCGAACTTATCAGCGAATACGTTTATGTTGCAGGGCTAATGATGCAACCGCAGTGATTCGATGTCTGAGCGCAATTGGGAAGCATACGGTAAGTCCACCTATCAGTGGTACGTAGGGCACGACAAATATCTTCGTGTCACCAAGTCAAGTCTCACGTCGGATTTTACATTCTGTCAGAAGCAATACGAGTACAAGCGTATCGAAGGTCGCAAGAGTCCACAGACGGACGACATGCTGCGTGGTACAAACGTTCACGATGCTATCGAAGAGTTCTATGTACTGGCTCGACCAGTGTATCGTAAAGCATACGAGGCACTCAAGAAAGGTCACAGAGAGGAGGCACTACAAATGCTCCTCGACTGTGTCCCTCAGTCGGATGAACCGTACACGCTGGGTGAAGAACCTATCATTCGTCAACGTATCGAGTGGGATTTGATTCGACTTGGACAAGACCCTGACAGGTTCTTGCCCGTCATCAATGAGTTAGAGGTTCACGCCTTTGAGGAGATTGACTTTGAGTTCGACGGAGAAGTCGTGACTATACCGATTCACTTCGCAGGCAGCATTGACCGAGGCTATGAAAACGAGGATGGGACGTATACACTCATGGAATTGAAGACCGGTAAGTGGGTCGGGACAGACTACAAGGTTCGCTCGATGCGGACTGAGATGGCTTTCTATACCGACCTGCTCCACAAGGCTGACCATCCATTGAAGGATGTGTCACACTGGGGTTGGTTTTATCCATACGGGCAGCGTGAAGGAGTGCCAAGAAGCGAGAACCACGTGGCCTATGAGAAAATCAACAAACGATACATCAACGACACACTCAAGCGACATCTTCGCAATCTTGTTGAAGCATATCTAACGAACAACTTCGTGCCACAGCCAAGTGAAGGCAAGTGTGCATGGTGCGAGTTCGTGACCGAATGCCCAGCATGGCAAGAAGGTGGAGACATCTATTGGAGAAAATCTAAGCCACGCATTCGGAGGCAAGAGAATGCAGGCGGCTGAATCAGTCAAACGATGTGTTGAGTATTGGGTGTCCGCCGTATTTGGTGTAGAGTGCTCTGTTGCATTTGCGATGCAAGAGAAGGTTGTGACCATCATGGCTCAAAACGAGATGGTCATCAACGGCGAACGCTTTCCAGCGTTAGCGTTGGTTAGCCTCAACAACCGAGTGCTTATCGACCCTGCGGACATGCACGATGCAATGAGGGACATTTACATGTACATGAAGAAGAGAGAGGAGATACATGAAGATACATTTTGACTTCCCAAGAGAAGTGCTTGAACTGAGCACGGAGCAAGGTCGAGGCTATCGCAAGTTGGTTGATAGCAAGAGTTCGTTTGAACGATACTGGCGTGGCAAAAACGGCGTTTCCAACGCTTACATGACGGTCTATGGCTATCGGGGCACACAAGTTCCGCATCATCGACGCGTCGACCTACAGACGCCAATCGTTCGACACTTTGTTCTTGACTTCGACCCGAAGAATTTCAAAGACAAGGGAGCCGAAGTTCAGCCTCACATTCCGCTTGAGCAGACACTACGATTACATCGGTTCCTGCTTGAGGAAAACATATCACACGCCGTGTGGTTCAGCGGTGGAGGCTATCACATTTGGATTGATTTGGTCGAGCGTCACATGCCAAGCACTGGAGGTCAACTGTCCGCCCTGCGTGAATCAGGTATGCAGTTGGTCAACGACTGGGTGAAGAAGTTTGACCTCTATTGCTGTGACCCTGCTGTACCATTTGACACGAGTGGACTAATTAGAATACCCAATTCCTACAACGCCAAGCGTGGGTATTGGAGCATACCACTGACCACAGAAGACTTGGAGGGCGGGTATCATCACATCTTACAGAAAGCCATGGAACCGTCTCATGGCACTATCTCCTATGGGGAGAAAGGTGTTGAGTTGAAGGTCAGAAAGGTGACTGAATCGCTACAAGTGTTCGACCCGAACGCTAAACCGTTGGACGTAGCAACCGTTCGCATGAACGACGTTATCATCTTACCTTGTCTGAATCAGGCAGCCTGTCAAGTGGGAGGAAACCCAAGTCACGACGCCCGTGTTCAACTGGTAAAGTACTTGGCTGCACGAAAGAGAAACTTCTTTCCAGTGCATCGTTTTTCACCCGACCGACTCCAAGAGCACGCTGATGAAATTGTTGAGTTCTTGATGAGCCTACAATGGGCTGACCAAGACTTAGGTGTAACGCGATACCAAGTGAGCACAATCGTCGGTAAGGACTATCCACAAACGTGTAAATCCTTATGGCAGAAAGGACTGTGTATTGGAAAATGCCGGTACTGGGATAAGACCGGCGCTATCAAGGAGGCGACGACGGATGCGTAAAGGTGGACAGAAAACGAAGATGGATATTGTTATGAAAATTATCAGAGAACAGAGCAGACCCATCAGTGCTAATGAAATAGTTTCACTGGCTCCACGTCAGTCAGGCTTGACTTCGGCATCGGTCAGCCAACTCATCAATAAACGTCTGAAAAACGAAGTTGAAGTTTGTGGCTCATTCTCTATAGGGGGCAACAGTAATAAAGTCAATTTGTACAAAGTGAGGGATAAGGATGAGCGTACCGCCACTGATAGTTGATAGCAACGAGCGTGGACCGCTTTGTGAGGCTGTGCATCGCATGGCGAGCAAGGAAGGCGTACTTGTCAAGCCTCAGTTCCTTAACGGCATGGGAGACTACAAAGTAGGTGCAGGGCACGTTGAGTGCAAGAGTCTTAGCGATTTCTTCCAATCAAGTCACAGCGGTCATCTTTGGCGACAACTCGATAACCTCGACGCCAACTGCGACCGAGTGTTCTTGGTTGTACATGGTGACATAGCCAAGTACGTCAAGATGGCTCAGAATCGAGGGGCGAAAGCCAACTACTCACGAGTTACGAATGAATTGATGGGCACGTTTGCTCGCATCATGGCTGATTTCGATTGCCACATTTACAAGGCCAAAGACCATGTTGAAGCAGCGATGTTCATTGTCAAACTACATAAGAAAGCACACAAGCCTGCCTCACGGCACGGTGCACGTGCTGTTACGAGAGTGAGCACCAACGATGTTCGTGCTGACATGCTTAATGCAATTCCGGGTTTCGGGCCTGATTTGGTCGTGAAACTGTTAGAAAAATGTGGGAGCATCGAGGAGATGCTTTTCCAAGAATCACTGAAAAAAGTAAAGGGTATGGGACCTACCCTCCGGAAGCGTTTAATAGACGTTCTAACGAGCGAAGAACCCGTCCGTGTCGAACGGACAACAAAGAAGAAGAGGGAACAAAATGATAGAACACCGAGCAGACAAATATGAGGCGGTTTCACGCTATCCCATACTAAAGGGGTACTTGAGCCACTTCAAAGAAGTAAGTAAGAACAACGAAATACCCGGACTACTGTCGTTCTTTTTCATACTGGGACAAGCAGCGTTACCATACGTACGTATTCCAGTAGGAGGGAGCAACCTGTGTCCGAGAGTAAGTGTGTTTTGGATTCAAGATACACGGACTGGTAAATCTGTAGCCTTTGAGGTCATTCAGAAAGTAATGAAAGACTCAGGGTTAGAGGTCGTCGACTATTCGACGGGTACAGATGCAGCACTCGTAGGGTCGTTCGTTCAAGAAGAACAAGGCGAGCCGCCTGTCCAAAGACCGGGTGTGCTTGCGGGGCGGAAGGGCATGAACTTCGATGAAGGTTCAATCCTACTCAAGCCTAATCAGCATTCAGAAGGAACTGTCTTGTTCCTTCAATCAGCACTCAACTCCGCAGGTACAGGTCGGAACATTCTGACTAAGCACTTGCGTGACGGGACAATCACAATCAAATCAGAGGTCAGTCTATGGATTACAACTTTCCCACCAAAGGGTATCAAAGAGCACGTTCTCGACAAGGGTATCTTTCAGCGTGTTTTGCTGTATTGGCGTGAGTGGACACTGGACATGAAACGTAACGTAGCACACGAACTCGCTGCAAGCGTGCACAATAGGACGAAGCACGACATCAAGTACAGGGAGATTGTTGATTACTTCAATGACCTACAACTTTCACTCAAGCGAAGAGTATGCGAACTCGTGGGTATACAACCAATGCAATGGGACGATGCCGATGATGACACACAAGAGGGATGGGCGATGGAGGTCATGGACGAACTGTTCACGATTGATGACGGTTACGTACCTGCACTGATTGGGGCCATCGACGAGTACTATTACCTTGTCGAGAACATGGACCCGCACAAGCAATCTGTCTGTGCATCGTTCATTATGGGGCTACAGAACTATACGAATGTCTTGGCACATCACATGGCGATGCTTGAAGGAACGTGGGTCGTTCGTGGTGACCACATTGACATGGCGAAAGAAATTCTCTATGACTTATACAGCAATCTGATTCAGTGGCTTGAATCTGAGGTCAAGGTGGGCATGGCTCACAAAGACCGTAAGAACGTTGAGCAAGCATGGAAGATGGCCTACAAGCGTTCGGAGCGATTCGACTTCGATGACAACCGTGGTGAAGGATGGGTCAAGAAACGCGACCTCTTCAACATGTTCGGTCAGGACATGAACCTCAGTAGCGACAACTCAATCAACACCAAGTACAATCAATTCGGTGCGAAACTGTTTGAAGAGACAAGCGAGAGTCGACGCAAGTATGTCCGACTACGCAAAGAGCATCTCAAGTTCAAGGAGGGAGACGATGCGTGAATGTTTTGTGTGTCATGACCCTGACGAGTCAGCACTTCTGTTGCTCGGTTACCGAAGGAACAAAGAAGTCTGTGTCTGTGAGCCATGCAGGGGCGTCTTGCAAGAGACCATCCAACAGATACTTGAGATAAAGGAACTGATAGCATGAGCGACGTAATGGCACTCGACATCGAGACTGAGAACTATTCTCATGAGATTGGCGGGTGGAACAACACGCACATGTTTGAGCCAACCGTCGTAGCGACGTGGAACGGTTCTGAGGGTGTTGTGTACTGCAACAAGTCCGAGGCCAAGAAGTTCTTACCCGATGGCGTGGTGCTCAAAGAACTGCACCCTGAGACATTGGGTAAGGACTTGTCGAATCACATCGCCAAAGGCGGTCGCATCGTCGGTCACAACCTGATGAACTTCGACCTTCCCGTTCTACGGGATAGCCTCGACTGTTGGGCAGCAGGTGATGCTCTTTCTAAATCAAAGGAACACATTATCGACACGTCTGTTTTGCTACGGAGTGCGGCAAGGCAACGTATACCGCTATCAGATGCATGTCGTCACACCTTAGGGAGTGACAAACTCATGCGAAGCGAAGAAGCGCCAATCGAATGGCGCAAGGGCAACTACGGCAAAGTAGCCGAGTATTGCTTGAAGGACGCTCAACTGTCCTATGAGTTGTGGAATTACGGTCACCAAGAAGGCTTCGTCAAGGCAAGATGCCGAGAGTCAGGAGCCGTCACTGAATATGAGGTGACATGGTAAGAGGGACAAACATGACTGGAGAAAAGAAACAAACAGCACAAAGCAACAACATCCGAGCAGCCAAACTAATCGCCGACACCGTTCGGTCGACGTTAGGTCCAGCGGGTATGGATAAAATGATGGTTGACGGAGGTGGCAACGTCATCGTAACGAACGATGGTGCGACTATCCTACAGCAACTGGACATCGGACATCCCGGTGCAAAGATGATTGTTGAAGCAGCAAACACGCAAGAAAGCATGTGCTATGATGGCACAACGACAACAACCGTATTGGCGGGTTCTTTGCTCGGCAACAGTGAACCACTGTTCAGCAAAGGACTACACTCTAACATCATCTGTAAAGGGTATCGTCAGGCAGCAAAGTGGGCAGTTGACCACATCGAAAGCACTGCGGTTGATGCAAAGGAATACCTGACCCACGTAGCAAAGACAGCCATTACTGGCAAGTCACTTGAGACAAGCATGGAACACGTATCAGCACTGTGTGTTGAGGCAGCGGAACAAGCGAAGGGTGACATCAAGCGTATTCGTGTCATCGGGCAGCCGGGTGGTTCACTCGATGACTCGCACTGCTTCGGGGGTGTCATGCTTAATCAGACGTTCTTGACGCCGAACATGCCAACTGAACCTGAGGGGCGTGTGCTTCTCATCAACACTGGCTTGTCGGTCAAGAAAGAAGAAGGCGTTCAGGTCAACCTACAAAGCGTCAGTGACATCAAGTCCTACAAGCAGTATGCTGACAAGGACGTTTGGCAGGGTAAGGTCGATGCTATCGTCGAACAATTACCAAAGGGCGGCGTCGTGTTCTGTCGTGACAGCGTCAACGAACTCGTAGCAGCCTTACTCGCCAAGAACAACATCAGCGTAGCCCACCGTGTTCCACCAAGCGACCTCGATGCCATGGCTACATTACTCGGCACGACAGTCAGCCATTCGGTTGAAGGTGTTCTGACAGCCTCAGATGCCTCAGTCGTACAAACGACTGTTGGTGACATGGACTACATCATCGTCAAGGGTGATGGCAACGTGACTACGCTCGTATTGCGTGGTGCTACGCGTCAGACTCTCGACGAGACGGAACGTGGGTTCGATGATGCTCTCGGCGTGGTATGCCTTGCCTACAACAGTGGCAGGGTCGTCACTGGTGGTGGTTCATCCTACGTCGGTGCAGCGCTCAACCTCCGCAGCCGTGCTGCTGAGATTGGTGGTCGAGCACAGATGGCTATCGAGGCGTTTGCTGACGCCTTAGAGACCATCCCTGCTACCATCGCTGAGAACGCAGGGTTCGTGCCTTTGGACACCATCCTTGCGCTACGCAACGAACATCAACAAGGTAATCAGGATGCAGGTCCTGACATCGAGAACGGCGGCACTTGCTCTATGATTGAGGCAAACGTATGGGAGCCAGTTGGCTTAGTAAGGCAGGCAATCCTGTCAGCGAGTGAAGTTAGCATTAGCATTCTTCGCATCGACGACATCATCGGCAAGAAGTCCGACGAATGACAATCGATATACGTCTGAGTATTTTTTGGTCAAAAGACTCACTGCGTTTAAGTATAGTATACTATACGGGGCGTTATGGCACAAGACCATGAGAAAAAAGAAACGAAGCCCGAAGATGAAGACCGCACAGACGAAATCAATGTGTATCTCAACCTCACAGTTAGAGAACAACAGATACAGCAGATGAATGATTTTATCAGTCCACTATATGATGAAATCAGGGAAAAGAATGTATATCCATTTGATGACGTACAACCATTTGCAATGGAATACATTACAATAGCGAATGCGATGTTTACAGAAGAAGTGTCACTGATGCTTTGTCTCTTACAGAAAAATGTCAAGTGCGAGGAATCATTTATTGATTCAGCATATGCTATGATTAAATTGATTGAAGCCTGCAAAGTTCTTCCTGAATTTATGTTGTCAGGTGAATATCCGGGCGGCGGAGTGATTACCCAGTCCGTTGATTGATGATAGTGTCTTGTGCATGGCGTAGTAGCAGCAATGACATCTGCCCATGCCCTGACTTTTTCAGGCGTTTGCGTATGCTCTTGAGCGATGCTCGCTCGGCTATCGGACCCAAGCCACCGTGCTTGCGAATGTAACCACAGTTGGGACACTCATGCAGTACCACGGCTGAGCCATTCGTGTATTTACCTGATATGGACAGCGGTAACGCCGTCGTC
>Ga0209348_1000243_pt1 | contig 30491 bp, 7 predicted proteins | sample ETNvirenome_2_30_FD_184065 | JGI IMG/M metagenome (GOLD analysis project Ga0209348, IMG submission 184065) | Marine viral communities from the Pacific Ocean - ETNP_2_30 (SPAdes) (version 2) | ecosystem: Environmental > Aquatic > Marine > Oceanic | place: Pacific Ocean | collected 2013-06-22
TGGAATAAGTTCAAGTATTGGAATTGGAACTTTACCTCGTACTGGTGCTCAACTTGCTATACATTTTGATGGATCGGATGATAGTAGAACAGGTGGACTTGAAATTAATGGAAATAGTAATTCTACTGGCGACAAACATGGTGCTCGAATTTTATCTTATAATCGAGTCAAAGCAAATAAAGGATTTAGAAGACTTCGTTTTCAGGCATCAGAATATTCAATTGAAACTCCAGACGCTGGAATTTCCTCGACTAATTCGGGTCCTACTCTTAACATCACAGGATTTGGTTCAGTTGGTATTGGAACCACTGATCCATTAGCAAAATTAGATGTTCGTGGTGATGTAAGATTTAATAATAAATTATATGATAAGGATGGAGATTCAGGAACTTCAGGACAAGTTCTTTCATCAACGGGAACACAGGTAGACTGGGTAAATGTTGGAACTCTTTCAGCTGGCACTGCATCACAGGTTGCAGTAACTGCATCCAATGATAATTCAAATTTTAATATTACATTTGTTGATTCATCTTCAGGAAACCAAAGTATAAAAGCTGATACTAATACTAATTTTCTCTACAACCCCTCCATTAATAGATTAGAGTTGAATACATTTAATGGAACTGGTTTGATGTTATCTGGTTCAGGAAGCGAATATGTTGGAATGCAATTAAAAACTTCTGATTCATCCGCAACAGTGACAAGAAATATATTCATTGATACTGTAAATGAACTTGGTAATGCAGTCGCAAATATGGTGGGTTCTGTGCAGAGTGATGGTGGTTCACATTGGAGATGGGAAACACAACCATCTGGCGATAGAACTGATCGAAGAGTCGAAAGACTTCGCATCACACAAACAGGTAATGTCGGTATCGGAACTAATAATCCAGATGGTAAATTACACATTTCTTCTGGAGCAGGTAGTAATGGTGATTGTCGTGTTTATATTGAGGCAGACGGAGACAATACTGTCGAGGCAAGCAATCCATTTATTATCTTCAAAAATGATGGAGGTTATGAAAATGCTTCTGTTTGGTGTGGAAATGCTGATGGTGTTAATGACAATAGTTTAAATCTTTCTGCAGCAACAGGTTTTGGTGGTGGTATTAGATTTTTCACTAGCACTACTAATAACGGTTGGGAAACTGCACCAGAAAGATCTCGTATCACACCAGCAGGAGAATTTTTAATAAATGCAACCACTGCGAGATCATATGTTGATGGTGCTGGACATACTCAAACTCCAAAACTACAAGTTGAATCGGATAGTAATGTCAATACTGCAATATCATTAAGATACGATTCTGGTGCTGGTGCTGTTACTAGAAGGGCATCATTTATATTTGCAAGAACTGCCGATGGAACTGCAGTAGCAAATAATAGTGTTTTAGGTGAAGTTCTCTTTATGGGAGAGGGCAATAGCACTCTCGAAAAAGCAGCATCCATTCGTGCAGAAGTTGATGGAACGCCAGGTACAAATGATATGCCTGGTAGATTAATATTCTCTACAAGTGCTGATGGTTCCGATTCTCCAACTGAAAGACTTCGCATCACATCTACTGGTCAAGTTGAAATTAATGGAGTAGACGACCAAGATAATTTAGTAGTTAACGGTGGTAGCACAACTTTTGTAGTTCATCAAGATGATACAGATGGTGAAGTTAGTTTAAGAGCACAAGACGGAAGTGGAAGTAATAATTCAAAATACATGACCTTCTTCACTCAAGCGAGTGGTCAATCAGCAGCAGAAAGACTTCGCATCACAGAACCAGGTAATGTTGGTATCGGAACTAATGCTCCATCACATCTACTTCACCTTAGTTCTGATTCAAATCAAACAGCTATAAAATTATCTAATGTTGGTACTGGAGGAACTGATTGGTATGTGCAGTCTAGTGGAAATACTGCTAGTAATGGTCAAGGTAATTTCTCCATATACAATGGAGCAATCAATGATTATGCATTATCTATCACAGCAGATAATGATGTTGGTATCGGCACCACAAATCCATCAAATGTTAAGTTAGCGGTTGCTGGAGGAGTACAAATTTATGGTACTTCAGGAGCAGGAAAAGGTTTAAGTATTAACCCAAATTCTACTGGAGGAACATTCGAAACACTTATAGGAACACCAAATGGAGATTTAAGAATTGTAGGAGGTTCTGGTGCATATCAAGCAGATCGGGCAAATATTCTTTTAAAGAATAGTAACAAACATATTATAATGAATGCAGAGACTACTGGTGGTAATGTTGGTATCGGAACTGATGACCCCAGTTATGTGTTACATACTTTTAATGGTGGTGCTGTTGGAAGCACTGAAAATAATAGAAAATATAATGGAAGATTTACAACATATACTCCTAATCGTCTTAACTTAGACATTTATGATCGAAGATGGCAGGATACTCAAACACATGGATGGCAAGGAACTGAAAAAAGAATTGAATACAATATTGATGATAATGCTAATAAACGTATGTGGATGAGTTTCTTCAATCCAAGTCCGACCACTGCTTCTAATGTTATTAGGTTTGGAGAACAGGAAGATACTGAGTGGATGAGAATTGATGATGGTGATGTTGGTATCGGAACTGATAATCCTACTGCAGGATTAGATGTTAATATTTCAGGGACTACTCAAAATGATTATATATTTCTTGCTACTGCTGGAGGAAGTGACAAATTTCGTATCATGGGAAGTGGATTAGTTGCTTCTTATAGTGATTTTGTTATTGGTGATCAAGGTGGAAATTTACTTACCAGTACTGGTGCTAATATATACATAAATGATACTGATCCTCTTCTTAAAATATCGAGATATAATACTGGTACTTCAAGTTTTGAATTAGTTAGTGAAATTACTGGATCTTCTAGTGGTGATCTTCTTTTTACTTCAACAGGTCCAAACAATACTTTAGGTGGTTATAATTTTAGTGGTAAAACTTCAGGGGGACAACCAACCTATTTGAAAATCAGTTCAGCTGGAACAGTTATAAGTGGCATCACAACCCATAGTGGTCAAGTCGTTTATACACCAATGACCACCACACAAAGAGATGCTCTCACTGCCCAAACAGGTGGAGTCATTTTCAATTCGTCCACCAGTAAGTTACAGGTTTATAATGGTAGTGCTTGGGTTGACTTACATTGACCTCAAACCAAAATGAACTTTTATTTCCAAAAAAGGTGGAAAAAAAATTCGGGTAATTTTTTGGGAAAATACCCCTTCTAAATATAATTACGTGACATTGCAATTGTGTAGAAAGAAATACTCTTCTTTTTAGCATGATAAATAAGTCAGAAGAAAAAATTAGTGTGCCAATAAAATGCCTCTTTCAAGGTTAGAAAATTTTCTAATTAATACTGATGGAAATATTCTTTATGTTAATCCATCCGATTTAGACGCTACAGATAGTTTTGATAATAGGGGTAATTCCTTAACAAGACCCTTTGTTACTTTACAGAGGGCATTAATTGAAGCAGCCAGATTTGCATATCAGTTTGGTGAGAAAAATGATAGATTTGATAAGACTACAATATTACTATATCCAGGAACGCATTTAATTGATAATAGACCAGGTTATTATATTGATGACGCTGGTTCTGGAAATCCCGTTTATAAAGAAATAAATTCGAGTGGAAGTGCTGTAACTGTTAATGTTCCAAATATAGAGTTAACTCCATCTACTATTTTTGATTTAAGTAATTCATCCAACATTTTATATAAATTTAACTCTGTTCATGGTGGTGTGATCATTCCAAAGGGAACATCAATTGTTGGAATGGATTTAAGAAAGACAAAGATAAGACCCTTATATATTCCTGATGCTGCAGATCCAAGTGTGGATCCAACTGCAGTTTTCAGAGTTACTGGTGGTTGTTATTTCTGGCAGTTTAGTATTTTTGATGCAGATAGAGCAGTATATTATAAAAGAAATTACGGAACCAAACAACATCAATCAAAATCTCATCATAAAGTTACTGTTTTTGAATATGCAGATGGAGTTAATAAGGAAACTTTAACTCAATTGACAGATCTTGAAATGTATTATTTCAAGTTAATGAATGCATATGGTGATACTGTTGGAGAAGTTCGAAGTATTGCCAATTATCCAGTAAATAAAGATTTCCAACCAAATAATCCAGAATTTAGAATTGTTGGTTTACTTCGAGACTCTGATTTACCAATTACAACAATTAAAGCTGTAGGATCTACTGCTGAAATTACAACACAAAATAAACATGAATTAAATGTTGATGATCCAATTTACATTGCTGGTGTATCTTCGAGTCTTTATAATGGTGGATTTGTAGTTTCTGGTATTACGAGTGAAAGGACATTCGAATACAATTTACCAACAACACCAAATAATCTTGTTATTGCCCCAAGTGGTATTACAAAAGTTATAGTTGAAACCGATAATGTTGATGGTGCATCACCTTACATCTTTAATATATCATTAAGATCTGTCTATGGCATGAATGGTATGCATGCAGATGGATCAAAAGCAACTGGTTTCAAGTCAATGGTGGTTGCTCAATATACTGGAATTGGACTTCAAAAAGATGATAACGCTTTTGTTCTGTATGATCAATCAACTGACCAGTATTTACTTCAATCTTCAATCACTGACGAAGGTAAAAAACCACTTCATACAAACCAAGATGCAATTTATAGGTATTCCTACAAAAATGCTCACGTAAAGGCATCAAATGATTCTGTTATTCAGGCAGTTTCTGTTTTTGCAATTGGATTTGCGGAACATTTTATCGCAGATAAAGGTGCAGATCAATCAATCACAAACTCTAACTCTAACTTTGGTGCAAAATCTTTAGTATCAACAGGATTTAGAAAAGATTCTTTTGCTCGTGATAATAATGGATACATAACACACATTGTACCACCACAAGATTTAGAAACTAAGTCATTTAACGTTCTATGGAGAGTTTTAGATCCAGTAAGAACACAAACTATTGGAATTAGTTCGCATTTATACCTTCTTCAAGAAACTGATATTGATAATCCACCATCTCACATTGCAAATGGATTTAGAGTTGGAGCAAAGATGAATGAAGTTCTCTCTCTTGACGTAAACGTAGGTGGACAAATCGTAAGTTATAGTAGTCCAATATTAATGCAGGTTCCTTCTGGTGACGGACCTTCATCTAAAAAAGTATTTACTGTAAATAAAGATACGAATAAATTAAATGATATAACTTCAAACGAAATCACTTTAACTACAAACCATAATTTTATTGCAGGTGAATCTGTAAGAGTGTTTTCTGACAATGGAAAACTTCCGAACGGAATTGAGCATAATCAAAAATATTATATAATTACTAAGGATTTAGCTGCCAATAAAATAAAATTAGCAAAATCTTTTAACACTGCAGTTGCAGCAACACCAGCACCGATTACTATTTTCAATAAATTGGGTGGTAAACTTGATATTGTAAGTTACGTGACTGATAAAGTTCCTGGTGAACCAGGTCATCCAATTCAATATGATGAAACCAATACTCAATGGTATATTACAGGATCCTCTAATACAACAAATACGATCTATAGTGGATTTATTGGGTTTTCTACTCAGATAGAAAAAAGCAATTCGGTTACAACATTTGAGAGAAAATCAGAAAATCGTGAACTTGATAATCGAACATATAAATTACGTTATGTTCTTCCAAAAGAATTTGAGAATGCAAAAGAACCAGAAAAGAATTATATTTTACAAGAATCATCAACAGTTGGTGAAGATAAGAGATCAGACGAACTACTTTCAAATTTAATTGATAATCGCAACCCTCGCATTATTGCAGGAATCACAAGTGTTCAAGGTGTTCCAAATCAAACTTCAGTTGTTACTGTTACCTCTGAGACACCTCATAAATTAAGTATCGGTGATCGTGTCCTTATTAAAAATGTTGCAAGTACCGAAAATGTTCCTGCGACTGATAGTGAAGGATTTAATGGATATTATAGTGTTACAAGCACACCAAGCACTAAAACATTTACATACACTTCTCCAAAAAGTGGAATTGGAACTTACATAAATTATGTTTCAACAATTCGTGGTCCTGGAGGTGTAGGAACTACATTACCAAGTTTTGCAAGAAATGAGTATGATACCACTTATTCAATTCAAAAAATAGATACAGTTCAATCATATATTTCTGGACAACAAGATGGCGTATATTATTTGACTTGTTTAGTTGGTAATATATCTCCAACAACAAACCAAGGATTTTCTGCTCTTAAATTTAAACAAAATGCTTCCCATCTATATCCTACAGTTGATAAAGATAATTTAGATGTTGATCCAATTCAAAGTATATCAAGAGCTTCAAATGAATCTCTTGGTAAAGTTCATGTAAACAATCCTTTAAACAGTATTACAAAGGAATCTACATTAGAGTTTATTAAAGATATTAATATTGGATTTGGAGTTACTGGTGCTGTAAGTAATTCTTCTGGTTTGACAACAATTTTCACAAAATCAAATCATAATTTAAACTCAATAACTGGTGTTGACTTCTATGGAACTGGATATGCAAGTGGAATTACAACTACACTTTACAATGTTTCTTTACTTACTGAACAATCTGGATTAACTGGTCAAGATGCAACAGCAAATGTTAGAGTAGTGTCAGGAACTATTAATGCAGTTGAAATTGTTGATGGTGGATCTGCTTATGGTATTGGAAATACAATGAGAATTGGATCTGGTATTGGCGTAGCAACAGTTACAAGCATTAATAATGCTGTTGGAACTGCACTTCAGGTGATTGGTATTGGAACAACGGGAAGTGTTAATACAAGTGGTTATAATGGGTTATATAAAATTACTGGAATTCCTGGTGGTAATTCAATAAAATATGAAACTGGAACCAATCCAGGAATATACACTACATCAAGTGGAACCGCATATGTAACTGATGAAATATCTACAATAGATTCTATTGTTGGAGTTGCAAACACAACTCTTGCAGGAATTGTTACTGTGACTACTGATGAACCTCATGGATTATTTGGTGGAAATAAAATTAAAATAACTGGAGTTACTGGGACTGCATCAACTGTGTTTAATTCCAATTTCCTTGTGCAAGAAGTTGTAAATCGTACAAAATTTACAATTTTACCAAATCTTGGAATTACGACTGCAAATTCTGCTGTGACTTCTGCAGAAGTTTATAGATATGGAATTGGTGCATTTGGACAGGATAGTTCATTCTCTGATGAAAAAATTTCAGGAAGCATGATACCTTTAACAGTTGGTGTTGGAACAATCACAGATGAACCTTTAGGTATTAATGAATCAGGTTTAGATGTAACAAGTTCAGTTGGGTTTTCAACTGGGGACTTCTTACAAATTGATAGTGAAATTGTAAGAGTTACAACTATTAATGGAAATGTATTAACTCTTTTAAGAGGTGTTCTTGGAACAAAACCAACAACTCATAAAACAAATACTGTAATTAAAGTTGTCAAACCAGTTCCGTCAGAACTTCGAAGATTCTCAAGTATCCGTGCTTCAGGTCATACGTTTGAATATGTTGGTTATGGTCCAGGTAACTATTCAACTGCTCTTCCACAAAAGAGAAATAAAACTTTAACTAATGAAGAGGAATTACTAGCACTTTCAAAAGAAGAAAAAGGTGGAATGGTATTCTTCTCTGGTATGAATGATCGTGGTGACTTCTTTAGTGGTCAAAGAGTTGAACCAAGAGAAAACTTCCTTGGATCAGATGATTCTGATTTAACTGCAGTATTTGATGATGTTTATATTCGAAATACATTAACAGTTGGTGGTGGTCCAAATCGTTTACTTCCATCAGAGTTTAGAGGACCAGTTAACTTTACAAATAAGATTACATCTACTTCTCCAGATGGAATTTTAGCAATTAAATTAATTCTAAAAGGAACAATTAATGACAATCCATTCTTCCAAGTTGGAGGTGATAGTAGTCCATCATTAGTAGTCAATGAATCAACTCAAAATGTTGGTATTAAAACTGCAGATCCTAAATTTGACTTAGATGTAAATGGAACAATACGTGCAAATGCATATGAGTCATTTGAATTAGAAGATCTACCAATTGGTGTTGATGAAGAAGTAACATTCGCAAGAAATCGTGTTTTAAAGGTTAAAAATGATGCAAGTGGTTATGAATTAGTTGACGTTCATGAATTAGAAGCATATAGATTGAAGAGTTATGGTATTAGTAATGACCCAACTGTTTATGTTGGTATTGGAACAACTGCTAATGTTGGTACTACAAATCTTCCAAAAACAGCAATTACTGGAATTAATACTGATAAATTCTATGCTGGACAGAAAGTTAAAATCTTTGGAGCATCAGAAATTGATGGTTTAATTGCTCCACCACCTGATGGTCAACAAATTGAAAGGGTGGGAACTTCCGATACGGTGTTTACTTATCGTTATTGGTTGAGTGAATATAATTTCAAAACAGGAAAAGTTGGAGTTTCTTCACAAATGGAACCTTTAGCTGGTGTTGGTCATACTATGACTCAAGACTTTAATGATGTTAATTTAATTAAGTTGACTCTAAAAAGATCCAGCACTGATAATGGTTTATTAGTATTCCGTCAGGATGCATTTGGTACTAATCCACTTATTGATATTGAATTAGCACAAGATGCAGCTGCAGGAGTTACCACTATTAAACTTACAGATATTACTGGAATACAAGAAGATGATCAAATAATTGGAATCGGATCTTTAAGTGTTCATCCTGCAGATAGCACAAATCCTGCAGGTATTAATACCATAACAGCAATTAACACTACTCAAAAAGTGCTAACTCTCGAATCTGCCACTGCTGCTCTCATTAATTCAGGAACAGAAGCAAAGGTTGTAGATGTAACTGCTACTGCAGATCAATCAGATGCTAAATTAGTTGCAATACTTGGTCCTAAAGACTTAACAACTGCATTAAATGATATTATATGGAAAGATTATGGAAATTATGATCAAGTTTCGTGGACTACGAAAGGAGTAAGTAATGAATATGATTCAGATGAAATTCATTTCCCTGCAATCGCAACTACTGGACATAGAAAAGGATGGGCAACTGATGAAGTAATTGAAATTGGAATTGGAACTATCTTTGTTAAAAATGCTTATAAGTTTAACAATGATTTGACTGCAGGAGCATCTGTCGGATTCGGAACTACTTCAGTTGTATATGTGACTCACGATAACACATTCTCACTTAAAACAGCAATTGATAGCACTGTGGCATCAGGTGGAAATTATCTAAATCTTGGTAGTGGAACATATCTTTCAGAAAAAATTGTGATTCCAGCTGGATTTACAATTGCAGGAAACGGTAAAAATAGCATACTAAAACAACAATATTATTCAAATAGTGCTGATGATCATGGTGCACCTAGATTTACAGGTAATATTGCACCTTCCTCTGCAAACATTACAAATGTTAGTGACTTAACTAATTTAACTTTAGGGATGTCTTTGAATCTTGATGGTGGTGGTGGAACAGTTACAGCACCTACTGGAATTACAACAATTACAGCAATTAATGCAAGTACTAAGGTAATCACTATAGATACTGCTTTCGGTGGATCTGGAACTGCGACTGGTGCTAAGTTTAGTGCTGGAAATGCTCTGAGTTTTGATGGAAACTTCATAGTTGTGAGTGATTCTAACGCAAAAGATGTTACAATTAAAGATTGTACGATTGATGGAAACTCAAGTAACAATATTTTATATGATGATTCTACAACTGATTTAGAAACCAATAATTACCTAGTTAACTTGAATGGGGTAGATTCTTCTTTATTTAAATCCTCTGAAATAAGAAATTCTCCTGGTGATGGTTTATATGTTGGAAATTCAAATCGAATGTCAATTGAGAACTCAGCATTTGTTGATGGATCTTTAACTGATAGATTCTCTTTCCAACCGCTATCTGCAAGTAATGCGAAGGTTCTTCGAGTTAATGACTCTTTATTTGAAAATTATCCAGGTGCTTTAGATGTATCTGCAACTGAAGTTGTTATGACTGGTGGTAATATTATTCGAAATTGTGGCACTGGTATCCGAATACACGCAAGTAGTAAAATAACGACTACAAATAATGTTATTCTTGGTCCTTCTGATGAGTACATTCCATCTCCAGATATCTATGATAGTGACTTTAATTCGGTAAATATAACAGTAGACACTGGTGAAGAGTTCCACACTCCATTCTATCAATATATTAGAAATGGTTCAGAGTATGATTTATCTGGTGTAGACAGCATAGTTGCTGGTATTGGAACTATCATAAATGAAGGTGCAAATAATGAGTCTCTTGGTAGTAAATTCTTATTATTCTCACAAACTAATCAAGAAAGTTCTACTAATGGAACACAGTTTGGTTATCTGAGTTTCAAATTGACTGCACCACAAACTGCTACTTTAGTTGGATCTGCAACTTCAGCACTTGGGTATGATATTATTGCTACTGAATTCTTGGATATTCCTCTTGGATTTACTACTTCTGTCACTATTAATTCAGGTGCATTTAATCAAACTGGTGCAGGTGCAACAAACTATACACTAACATTAAATAATAAAGATGAACATGTTGCTTTTGCTGTTGGTGATGTTGTAAAACTTCAGAATCATGAGAGTTCACCTGCAATAGGTATTGGTACCGTAAGTCAAAAAACTGTAAGTGCTACTACTGCAACAGTAAAAATAGACATATCTGCTACCACAGTTAGTTCTATTAATGGAGGAGAAACTGGATATATATTACTAAGGAACATTTTCACAATCGCTAAAGGAAGAGTCGGAGTTATCTAAAAATGCCAGACAATACTAATGTAAATGCCAATTCAGCTGTCGTAGTCGTAGGAAGAACGGCTCCAGTTCCTCCTGGTCAACAAAAATCTGAAAAATCGATTCCCGTTGTTATTGCAAATGACCAGTCAACAATACCTGTTGCTGAACAAAATAAAATTCAATCTGAGGTTGCACTTTCTCTCTTAGGAATTCCAAGATCTGAAGTTGCACTTGGTATATTTGCAGACGTTAATACTTATGACGTAAACCCAACAGAATGGTCTTCAACTCCAGAAAATTATGCAACTGTGCAAGCAGATGATGGATTAGGATCAGGAGGAACTTTAAATTATGGATGGGGATTAACTCACGTTCCTGAAGAATCTGGTGCATTGGTTGAATCACCAATTGATGAAACTGCAATTCTAACTTCAAAAAGATTTTTTAGATACCAACCAGGTCGTGTTTCTGCTGCTACCTTTGGTGTAAAAACTTCAGGATTTAGTACCTCTGTTACTGGAGTAGGTATTCACAATCCTGCGATTCGTAAATATGGTATTTTTGATAAGTTTGATGGATATTATTGGGAAACAAGAAATAGTGGAGCAGGAGATAATTTTTGTTGTGTAAGAAGAACCCAATCATTGATATATGATAACCCTTTACCATTTGAAGACACAACAACTGGTCAAACAGATGATTATGGTTGCACAAACCCCATAGATCAATTAGCTGCAAGAGCATCTGAAACTGAAGTTGGTACTGGTGCTTCAGATACTAGTGGTGCTGGTTATAAAGAGAAAAAATTTGGAGATCTCATATTATTAAGAGATAAATTATTGATGACTCATGCTGGAATGTATGATCCTACATTATTACAACCAGAAACAAAAAATGGAATAGGAAAAGTAGAAACAGGTAACGCTAATAATTCAAAGATTACATTAACTGGACTTGGAAAATTAATTAGTAATGTTGGATACAGTACAGTTACTGGTTTAATGGATATAACCACTACTGAGAGTCACGGTTTTTATAAAGGAAAATATTTAACTCTTTCAGGAATCGGAATGACCTGTTATTTGAGTTATACTTATGGTGTCTCAGGAACTATTACTGGAGGTACAGGATATGGTAATAATTTATCAAATGTGGAAGTTACCACTACAGGAGGTACTGGTACAGGTCTTAAAGTTAAAATTACAACAAATGGAAGTGGTGTAGTTACTGCAATAAGATTCGGTGCTAGTAATGCTACTACTATACAGTCTAGTTTAGATATCAAAGATTATTCAAATGGTGATACTATAACTTTAGTAAAAAGTGGTGGTAATGGAGGTTCATTCACTCTTTCAAAAACAGAATCTAGTGTTAAAGTATATCCTGGTGGATCAAATACAAATAATTTAGGTAATGCAGCTGATAATGACGGATATACTGTTGTAAAAGTATCAGATGCCAATAACTTTACTGTTAATGTTGGTGTGTCAACTGTTGCAACTTTCTATAAACAAAATGGTATTGCAATCGGTCTCAGAGAAGGTCAATTTGTCAGATACTCAAAAGGTATAAATGCTGCAGTATTATCAAACCTTGAAGATAAAGGAATATATGCTGTTCGAGACATAGAAACAGATTCAACTTTTTCAACTGGAATATGTACCGTAAGACTACGAGAAGTTAATAAAACTACTGGTGTATCACTTAGTGGAAGTGATGCGGACTCTGATAACACTCATTTCTTAGTTACTCCTGTTCCTTTTGTTCAACCAAATTCGGATATCAATGGTCAAATTCCTGGTTTAAATAATGTTTACAATCAAATAAAAACAAACGATAAGGCAGCAGAAAGTGCAGGAACAGGAATGTTCCCTTATAAGTATTCAAATTCAAACAATACTGCAGATGAGGGATATATTGATACAACTGAAACTACTACTGTTACTCTTAAAGACCAAATTGATGCTCTAAATGGTTTTTATGATAAATGGGTCAATCAAAACGTTGACATTGACTTCTTAAATGTATATGAATATCGTGTTCCACGTTCGAGATTTAGTGGAGATAGATTAGATAGTAAAACGGATTTATTAAAGTATAGTGATGTTGTAGATACACGATTAGCAGGTCAAACTGTCCCAGATCCTTCTACAGGAACAGCAACTCAAGATACCAGTATTTGGAATCTTGATTTTGGTAAAGTTACCATGTACAAGATTGAATTCTCATGGTATGGTGCTGTTGGTGCTCTATTCCTTGCATATGTCCCTGTAAGCAATGGAGAAGCACGTTGGGTTAGAGTACATCACTTAAGAGCATCTAACCAACTGAAGGTCTCCTCGCTTGGCAATGCGACTCTACCAATCACATATATGTCATATGGTGGTGGAGGTCCAGATAGGAGTTTTGGATATGCACATAATCTTAGAACAGTCAATTTCCAAGATGCTCTTGGAAATCAATCTTACTCTGAAAATATCGTAAAATATGGTGCTTCATACTACATTGATGGTGGTGATAGAGGAACAGTTAAATTATTCAGTCATGCAACTCCTGATAATATTGATATTTTTGGATCAAAAAGAGTATTTACAAATTTAAATTTTGCTCAAGCAGGTTCAAGTAATGCTTCTGAACCATATCTTTCAGGTCCAACAAGCACAAGTCTTGGTGGTTCTTTTTATGTTGGTGCAAAAGTTATAACTGGTAATCCATTGGATCAGAATATTGAAGTTATCTATACTTCAATAGAGAGTACAACTCACCGAATTTATCTAAACAAATCATTATCTGCAACATCTGGAAGTGTAACTATTATTCCAAATCGTCCAACTCCAGTGATTGGTTTAAAGTGTAGAGATTTTATACAAAGTAGCACTGGTAGATCAGTTCGAAATAGAACTCAGGTATATCCAACAAGACTTTCAACAGGATCTGTAGGACCTAAAGTTGTTCAAATGGATTTCTTAAAAACTCCACTTTTCCAAACAACTTCGATTGTTACAAGTGATAGTATAGGTGATGGTAATTCAATAAAATTAGCATCTAATCCAGATACAGCTGATGGAAGTTATGACTTAGGTAAGAGAGGAAAACCATTAGCAGTGAAGATTCCTTTAGGAAAATATATTGGAACTCATAAATTTATACCTGGATCAAGTTCACTGACAGACGCTATCAAGGTTGTAACTAATGGTGCTGGTGGTAGTGCATCAGCTGGTGATACTCCCGATATATCAAGCACTATTACTGCTGGAGAGGGAATAGGAGCAGTTTATGATTCTTCTACTGGAATAATTACATTCACAACTGCTGCTCATGGTTTAGGTGTTGGAGCAGAAATCAGAATTAAAAAAGGATCTTTGACATATACTTGTAGTCTTGATAATCACGCTACAAACCATTCATATCCCCGTGAAACCGATCCAATTTTTGATAATATACTTGATGGAGATCAGTCTAATGCTGGATATGGTACTATAGATACATCTGATGGTTATAGTCTCAAAGTATCAGTTCTCACAGTTCCAAGTCCAACTACATTTACAGTTCGTGTAACAAATGCTACTACAAATACTCCATCTGCTGCAGAATACATTCGAGATATTGGCACTGGTGTATTTGGATACTTTAGAGGTCAGTTTAAAACTGAAAATCCAGCAAGATATGTTTCAGTTTTAGGATTCCTTGAGAATAGAGGTCAAGATCGAACAAAGGGTAATATTCAAAATGATGAGTATTATTTCTCTGCTTTAGAATCAACAGAAGATGATATTATCTTACCAAATTTATCTAATGATAATAAATTCTTATATGAATCAAATTCAAGTCCAAAAGATGGATCAATAACTACATCTGCTCAAAGTGACTTTACTCTTGCACCATTATCATCAATTAAAATAAGTCCACAACTTCGAGCACCAATACCAAATACAGGAACCGTGGTTTCAAGTATATTTGTTCCACCAACTGGTGAAGCTTATGATTTATCATCATATTTTGATTATAATAAAGAGTATCTATCATTCCCATTAACAAACACAATTGAAAGTTTATTTTTAGTTGCATCATCTAAAGAAACTTATGACGCATCAACTGCATCAGCATCAATGTCCGCAAGTATCACTTGGGAGGAACAGTGATAAATGTTAACAAAAGAAGCGTATGAAGCAAGGAAAAATAATTTTCTTGCTTTTAAGGATACCCTAGCAAAGGAACCAACAGGAGAATCAGTTAAAAAAGAATACTATGTTGGATGTTATAAAAAAGAAGATTGGGAATTTATTCATGAAGAGTTAAAAAAAGATGGATCTTTAGAAGATAATATTCCAAGTGGTTCTTGTGATGTAATAAATGACTGCCTTTTCAGTGATACAATAGGAATATATTTATTAAATGATGCTGAAGTTGCGTCTCTTCGTAATCATCCAAAGGTTGAATATGTAAGTATTAATGTTGATGCATATCAAGGAACTTATTTGGAAAACCCTGATGATTTAAGTGGACATAATGGTGGAAAGGATATAAAACTTGGAGATGATAAACGTTTTGTATCAATCATACCAAAAGAAGAGCAATTATTATATGATTTTGCGACTGGTGAAGTATTAGTTGATGAGTTTGGAGTCCCTTTACTTGCTCAACAAGATGCAATTTTTGTTCCAGATGCAACAGCAGCAAGATCTACATCAATTGTATTAGGTGATACTAATACCTCATATAGAAGAAAAACTTTCGAAGCTGTATCTACACCAACAGCAGTTTATGGTGATTATGATGTTCCTATAGGGTTATCAATTAAAAACCTGAATGTTAGTAGCCCAACGACTACTGGTATTTTAACTGCAATGAATCGATCTGGAAATGAGGTAGAATGTGGAACAGGTGGTAGTTGTAGAATTCTTAAACAAGATGGAACTATTGTAATTCACGATCAGTGGCCGTATCTTGATGTAAGAGTCGTAGAGGAGAGAGGAATTACAGATAATAATGGAAATCAAATATCCCCGAATAATAATAAAATTTATATTCCAGATAATGTTGGTATTACAAGTATCTTGGGAGTTGATGTTACAGATTCAGACTATTTAACAGATAAAAAATTTCTAGTTGCTGGAAAATTTCTTGATGGAAATGTAAGAGTAACGAATGTCGCATATAATTCACGACTTACATTAGGAAAACCTCATACGGCTGGTGATGAAGTACTTGGTGTTACCTCAACTATACCAATATCAATTGGTGCTAATAAAGTAGTAACTGTTACTTTGAATAATCATGGTTTTATCACTGGTGATCTTGTACATATTAAAACTCAAGCAGACGCTAATCCTGGTCCTGGTCAAATTACTTTAAATAGAAATTACACTCGAAATTATGAAGTTACTCGAATAAACGATAGTTCTTTTAGTTATGTGCACGATTACAGTATTTCTCTTCAAGGTTACTTAGGAAGAGTTTATATATTACAACCTAAAGATAAAAATAAGATTGCTGAAAGTTTTAATTTATCAAAAACTGCTGAAGGAGATTCAACAACTGGTTCATTTAAAGATTTTAGATATTCATCAACAGTAAAACACCAGAGAGTTGCAAAAGTTCTCAATAATGGTATACTTTCAGTTACACCAGGTCAAGATTTATTAAATCGTTCTGGAAATCAATTAAGGAGACACATGCAAAAAGTGGATCCTTGGAAAGGACAAGATCCAGAAACTATTAAAAATAGTCGAATTCCACAATTTGGCACAGGAAAAGATGTTGATGTAATTGTATGTGATACCGATATGTGGTTTGGTCATATTGAATTTCAAAATCCAAGTGCTGTATCTAATGTTAAATCATATGATTTAACAGATGCATCAACTTCAGGACCAACCAATTACTTAGGCGGTAATGCTTTAAAATCTGGTTTTTCTGCTTCTGCAACTTCTGCAACAAATGGAAGTTGTGATTTGTTAGATTTAGTATTAGATGCTCCATATTATCTTGATCCAGATTTTTTTGAGGCAAGTCCTAGTACAAGATTAAGTAATCGTTGGGATGGAACAAAAGTTCCTGTTGAAAGTGTTGCTCGTGCTTGGTGGTCTGATTCAACAAAGAGATCTGCAAAGTTTTGTCCTCCAGGAAGCACTACAGTAGATGGTGACGCTGGAACTGCTTCGGGTGTTAACAATTTTGGTGTATTAACAATTAATCCTGATTATACAAGAGCCAGATGTAATGGAAGTAATACCGCACGTAATACTGGTTTTTATAATCCTTTCACACAGCAAAATAATCCTGGAACTCACGGAACACCTTGTGCTTCTCAGGCGTATGGAAGACAATATGGTTGGGCGTATAATGCGAATAAATGGTTTTTAAATCTTTATGGAGGTGGTAATAATGGATTTACTGTTGGGTTTGAATTGCAAAAAATATTTCATCAAATTAAACCAACAAATTCACAATATGGTAATCAAAATCCAACAATTTCAAGTAATAGTTGGGGCAGAAGATTTACTTCTGAATCATTAGGAACAAATGGATATTATTATTATCGACCATCAGCAACGGATGGAACTGTGGCAGGAGTTCAATTTACAAGTTGGGATTTAGATGGTAATACAGATGGAACTGGTGGCACTGCTCCAAAATTTATGACTAATTATAGTGTTGATGATGGTAATTCAGCACAACAGTTAGAACCGCAGAGTGGTCCAGAAATCACTGCTGGAAATGAATTGGTGGCATCTGGTGTAATTTTTGTTAATGCTGCAGGAAATCATAACCGAAAACAAGTACTTGCAGGACATGATGATTATAATAATTATTTTGCTGATAGTGCTAACGCTGCTTTAACTACAACAGTTGGATCTGCAACTACACATGTTCATGCTGGTATTACTTACTTAAAAACTATTAATAGACCAGGATTTCCTGGTGCTCTTGGAAAAACTGGTAGTGGTGATTCGGTTGTATATCCTACAATTGAAGTTGGTGCACTAGATGATAATCATCATGGCAGTCCAGCAAGTGGAAAGGAACAAAAAGTAAGTTATAGTAATATGGGTAATTCGGTGCTCTTATATGCTGCTGGAGATCTGACAGTGGCAGCTTCATACTTTTCTCCTCAATATCCTAGATATGATGCATATTATAATATTGGAACAACTCAAGGACTTCAGTCATATGATCAACTATTTAATGGAACGAGTTCTGCCTGTCCGACTGCTGCTGGATTAATTGCAACAAAGTTAGAGACTAATCGTGCATGGACTTCAGCTAATATTAAAAATTGGTTATTAAATGATGTTGGACAACAAACAGAAAATAATTTCCATAGAGGCACAGAAGTTGTTGGTGCAAACAATGCTGCTTGGGGAACAGATGATAATAATCTACATGGAGGACCTGCAACGGTTATTTGGGATGCTGCAGCAGGAAGTGCGAATTTCCCTTCTTTTAAATTAAATGAAGAATTTTATGGTACAGTCGATGCATTTAGACCTGATGTATCAAATACTTCTTCTGGGAGTTTTGCTGATACATTTAATTCTAGTAGAACAAAGAAACTATTCATAACTGGAGGAGCATCATCTGGTATAAGTTCTGTTCAATTACAAAGCACCACCAACGATACATCTGGTGTCTATGAGTATGGAAAACAATTAGGATTAGAAATTTCTGGAACTGCTAATTTTACTGACCTTGTGTTAAAAACAAAAAGAGGATATTTTTATGTTGATAATAATAATGTATTTTATTCTGTAGATAATAGAATTAATGATGTAAAAATAACTAAATCAGAATTAGAAACAATACAATCAGATGTAGTATTAAAGGTAGAAGAACAATTTGCAGAAACAAGTGAGGTTAGTACAACATTACTTGGTGTAAATCGTGCGGAAACTCAGTTAAGTCTATTTTCAAATGTTTCTTCTTATGGATTAGAAAAGAAAGATTGGGAAGTTATTGAATTTAGAGGCACTATTAGTTTAAGAGAATGGGAAGAAAGAATAAATGACATATATTACGCAAGAACACGAGGAGAAATAAGAGAAGAAACTCAAGAATCTGCAATACAATTATATTCTTTCCCTGTTCCAAATACTTTTCCTTTCGGTCCTAATTTTGCAAAAAATAATTTATATAATGATGATTCAAAACAAGGTTATTTTGGTGATTATATTAGATTTATAGATATGGGAAATGAAATTTGGAACTATTATAATGGCGTAGATGCCACTGAATATGGCACTGAAACAGCAAAACAAGCATGGTTATCTAAATTTTTAAATCCAGCTGTTGCAGATGTAGATAAAGATATTACTCCCCAAGATGTAAGATATAAGCTTGGATTAAAGGAATCTTTTGCAGCAATTGATACTTGGACAGAATCTTATAGAGATATTGTCGCTGGCAATAAATTAATTGATCCTAGAAATTCAACAGCTATATCATTTGTTAATATTAATACTATTATTGGTAAAGCTGAAGGTACATTCACTTCTGATAATACTCGTCCTGGATATTCTGACCGTGCTCGAAGATATATTCTTTTACAATCAAGAAGAGTATTCAGATATCAACCAGGTCGAATTAGTGGATTTACTTTTGGTGTAAGAGCTTCAAGAGAATTTAATGATGGATTCAAGTTAGAGTGGGGTATTTTTAATAAAACAGATCATTATGTATTTCAGTTAGATCAAGGATTTTTAAAAATTATTCGAAGAAGTAAAGTTCCATTAACCCCAGAAATGATTGAAAATATGGGAAGTGGTGTTGAACAAACATTCGAAAAATCACCAGATCCACAGGACAGTTTTGAATCTGAAGAAAACCCAACTGGTGAAGATTATATGTTCCATGAACTTGTAATACCTCAAGGTAATTTTAATGGAGATCCTTTGAATGGTAGAGGAGAATCAGGACACACAGTTTTACCACAAAATATTACTATGTGGAAAATTGAGTTTGGTTGGTATGGTGCAATCGGTGCAAGATTTTATGCATACATTCCTGCAGGTAATGGAGAGGCAAGATGGGTAACTCTTCATACTCTTGTGATTGAAAACCAGTTAGGTAAACCTTGTTTAGTTGATCCTTATTTTAGATTTAGATATTCGACCAATATTACAAAAACAAGTGATCTTCGAACTCCTCAGTTTGTTTACAAATATGGTGCTTCTTATTATATTGATGGGGGAGATGAAGGAACAACTTCACAAAATTCAATCAAAACTAAACCAGATTCAGGAAAATCTGGTGTTTCAATAAGTAGTGCAGAATCTGCAATACTTGGAATTCGTCCAAAGGCTGAAATTTATAACTCAACTGGAGTTGGAATTAACAATAAAAAAATAATAATACCAACTCAATTGAATATGACAACTACAGGATTAACTAAAGTTCAAGTTGGTGTTTGTACAGGATGTCCTGGATGGTCTTATGTACATACAGTTGGTGTTCGTAGAAATGGAACTGATTATTCCTCAATGTTAGGAAGAAGTTTACCAATTAAAATAATTGGTGCAAATACAATTGAAGCTTTTTATCCAACTGGTGGTACACCAATATTCTTTAGAAAACAAGATATTGGAGCAAAAATTATTGCACCGTCAATTTATAATTGTTATATAACAGATGTTTCTGACAATACTATTGGATTTAACTCATATACAACAGCAACAATAAAAGGTTTTGAAGGAGCTGATCAATTTACTCTTGGTGATACTAGACAATTTGATGGAGAAAGATCAACAGATAGATCTGTAAATCCTCCAGTCGTTATTACATTACCTAATGATACTAACTCACCTGGTACTTCATTATTAACTCCAGGTGATGATGTATATCGAAGTGAAGCTTCAAAATTATTAGGATCTACTGATGTTGAAACAGCACAACCAATTCGTTTAAGTAATTATGATGGTCTTGCAATTTCTGACTATCAATTAAGTGGATCTGAGATTGATATTCAATTTACAGTCCCTCGTAGTGCAAGGCAAGGTGGATTTGATCCAACATGGGGTTATTCTCATTGGGGTGATGCTTTGGTTGGTGTTACAGATGTTCCACCCATAGAAATAGATGGGGGTGCAGAATTTGCTATTACTTGGAGTGATGTTGATACTGATGGTTCAGAAACGGGTACCATTGGAGGTGAAATAATTAGAAATGCAGGAACTGCAAATACTTCAGTTTTACCAAATAATAAGATACTATTTGCAGAACATACACATGCATGGGCTGCATCTGATGTTACTGGTGCGGATCGTAATGAATCTTGGCCGATTTTTCGGTTTAGAACAAGACTTGGATTACTTTATACAGTTCCTTCCCTCGTTGGTATTTCATCTGGTAGATGTGGAAGAGTTAAAATTAGAGTTGGTGATCCAGAATCTCTTAATCAAGTAACTTATGTTAATGGGAATCCAGAAGATAATACTGCAGGATATTTTTTAAGATCTTCTAAAGGAGTTTTATCAGCATTAACTCCAGTAGGGGGATCTGCATATGATGGTGGTCAAGTTGCATATACAGTGGGAACTAATCCTACTGTTAATATTGATCCAAATTCCACATTTAAAGGAGAATTAAAATCATTCATAGATACTTCAATAACTCCTAATGTAGAAATTGAGTATATAGAGATATCTAATATTCTATCATCCGTTTCTTTTGACACAGTTATTAATCTTGCAATTCGAAGAGTAAATATTTCAACCGAGTTTTCAACACAGAATAATAATAAGACTAAATTGTTTAAATATGACGTGTTCCCTCTTTATCCTGTAATTAAATTAAAAGATTATGCTGAAATTAATAATATTTCAATTAAAGAAAAAATTGGAACCACTCAAGTTACAGTTGCTCCTAAATTTTTAGTAAATGATTGTGAAGTTAATTTATATGGTGGTTTGGCAGACAATGCATCAACTCCTCCGACCAATTTTCAATCTGTGAATAATTTATCTGGAGCAGAATTTGATAATCAAAATAAATCGAAAATTAGAGATTTTGTTCAAAAAGATGTTTTTTATGTTGGAAGAAATCAAACAACGTCAATTGATATGAGTAAAGTTTTTTCTCAAGATAAAGAAGTGATTACTGCTGATAATAATAATTCAGAAGCTACTTTTATTATTGCAAATGAAATTGATCCTGATGAAACTGAAGCAATAATTCAAGCAAGTATTAATTTCAAAGAACAATAATAAATAAAAATAAACCTATGAAAGTAAGTAATTAGTAAAATGGCATTAACGAACCCAAAAATATTTGGACTTAGAATAGGTAATAAACTTACTGATGTTGAAAATAGGCGTTTAGTGTTACAAAATCTTGGCATTCGTGAAGCAGATTTAGATATAATTAGAGGTTCTGTAGATGAAGGTGCATCAAGAGGTGACTTTATAAATTTTTCAAGATTAGTTCAACCTATTTTTAGAACTCTTGATCGCTATTATGAAGATTCGAAAACTTATGAGTCAGTTGTAGCTGATCGAGCAAGTGTATCTTCAATATTATTTGGAAATTTGACAATTAATGGAAGATTGGATGCAAGTGCTATAAGATATCGATACTTAGATAACACAACACTTAAAATTGCAGATATTTCAACTTCAAGAGTAAGTTCATGGAGTTCTGAAGATACAAAAGCAACTAGTATCAATTTAGATGAGCAAGCAGAAGCAAGAATTTCATACGGTGCTCAAGCTTCAATTCGCTCTTCAGGAAGTGAATCAATTTTAGATTTTGGAACACAGGTAACAGGTGAAACTGGTATTACTAATAAGTCAAGATTACAAACATCACAGATCCCTCAAGCTAGAGAATTTGAAGCTGAAATTCCTACACATAAGATTAAAATAAAAACGAGTGCAACAGATACAATTGAACTTTATGCAATGAAAGGAATTCCTTTAATTTTTGAAGGAAATTTTAGAAATACAGGTGGAAACTTTAGATCAGAATTAAGAGTCAGTACAGCTGGTATGGGAGGTATAAAACCTAGTTGGAAAGTTGTTGAAGTTGATAATCCTAATGCATTTTTTAATTTTGCGGATGTTCTTAGTGGTAGTAGATCAATATTAAATTTTAGATCATCAAGTTCTAAAAATAGATTTTTAAAATTTTATTATCCTCCAGATAAAATAACATATATTTTTCTCAGAGATTTAAATATCGCAACATTACCAGTTGCTAAATTATCTGCTTTAATTTATTTGCATTTAGAAAACAATGTAATAAAAAATATGCCAGATTTAACCATTTTTTCCCCTGTATTGAGAACTTTAAACTTGAGGAGAAATCAATTACATAATAGTGAAGAACCCACCGAAAGAAGATTAAATAATGCTGTTTTGAGTAAAATACCAACCACTATAAGATCTCTTTCACTTGGATCTACATTTTATGGTTCAATTAATGATGGATCTACAGCAAGTGCAAGTTTACTTTATAATAGGTTTCCCAGTTTACGATCTTTAAGTTTATCAAGATATGGTAGTTTACAATACTTTCATAGTGATTCAGCTGATCCAGAGTGCCATGCTCCAAATATTCCTGATGAAATGACTTCCTACAACATATATCGAAATGGTTTTAGAGCAATTGCAGGAGGTAGTCGTTTCGCACAAACATCTAATGCAAGTGTAAATAATAAAGGAAGAAGTGTAAGTTCAATTTCTGTAGCAGGTTCTGGTTATTCTGTAGCCTCAAGTCTTGCAACCACAGGGGGTAGTGGAAGTGGTATGACAGTTAATATTACAGCAGTTGATGGAGGTGGTGCCATCACTGCAATAGAATTACAAAGTATTCAAGATGGATATTTAGTGGGTGAAGTACTTACTGTAGTACAAAGTGGGTCTGGGGGTAATGGAAAAATTATACTTGGTCCTAATGATAATGGTAGAACTTATCTCCCTGCACCAAGTGGTGATGAAAAAACAATTAAAAATTGCAGTGACTTAGTAACATTAATACTTACTCGAAATCTTCATCTAACTGATGAAAATTTTGGTATTAATTCTGCTGAAATTAAAACTTTTAGAATGACCTTTACAAATTTACCATTACCAGATGTATCAAATAGAACAAAATTAGAAATTTTTGAAGCAAATCATTGTCGAAATGCAGGACATATTGCATATATGTTAGGTAGCACTGAAGTTTATAAATTAAATAATTGCACTGCTTTAAAACAGTTGTATATAAGTAATTCTACTAATCTTGCAACAGGAACAGGATCTAGTCCAAATGGTGGACTACATGGTCCTTTCCCAACAACATTTACAAATCCCAATTTAGAAATTTTAAGAATGGAAAATGTTCGTTTGGAGGGAGGAACAGCTGGTGATGGGGGTTCTGGTGATACGATTCCAAATACTCTTTTTCAAGGATTTGGTGAGAAATTGAGAGATATTAGGTTAACTAGTAATTACTTTAGGGTAGCAGGTGTTGGAAATCAGGTATTTAATTTTACTCCTAATCTTCAAATTCTTCGAATTCGATCTAATAAAAAGATAAATGGTTCTTTACCAAATATTGGAGCATGTGGAAAATTATATTACTTAGATTTTTATAATAATGCATTCTCAGGTAATGTATATTCACTTAACTCAAATGAAAGTTTGCGATATGTATTCCTTCATATTAATCAATTAAGTGGAACAATTCCTGGATATAATAACATGCCAGTTTTACTTCGTCTTCGTTTGAATCAAAATAACTTTACTGGACTTCAAAAATTTACTCTTCCAAAACTCTTTGAATTTAGAGCTCACATAAATCAAATAACAGGATCAATACCTACTTTTGCCGATTGCCCATCCTTACGATTTATAACCTTGTATAGTAATAAATTTACTAGTTACACATCAGGAGCAATTGCTCAAAATTATAATTTAAGACTTTTTAATGTTGAAGGGAATCAATTGAGCGTAGGATCACTAAATAATATTATTAATGATTTATATACAAATTATCAAAACTCTGGTGCTAGTAGAAGTGTTTTGGTAAATTTAAAAAATCAAGCTGGGGGTGCTGAACCTAGTGGTGAAGAGGTTTTAGCAAAGATAGAGTTTCTTTCAGGAAAAGGTTGGACAATTTTAACAAGTTGAGGATTTATAAAAATGTCAATTAGAGATGATCAAGGATACCGAAGAGACTTAAATCTAGGGGAAACCGAAAATGAAATTCAGGTAATTAATAACCTTGGTGGAGCAGGTATTGCTGATGACTTAAGACTAATTCAAAATAATTTAAGAAATACAAGCAAAATTGGATTCTGCACAATAACTGATGGATTTTTTAATACAGGAATCTCAACTGTAATTCAAATTTCAGGATTATCCAAAACTACACAGACTGCGTTTGGACAAGGTGGATCAACATCATCATTGATTGATTTTACTATTGAATTAGATCCTCCTCAATATATTGAAGCAGGACATCAAGTTGAAATAAGAAATATTCTCAAAAGCATTTCAGATATCAATCCGAGTGTTTTAAATGGATTTTATTACGTAAATCAAGTAATAAATGATGGTCAGCAATATAAATTTGAACTTCCAGATGAATTTAGTTTAGGATCAGAAGATCCAGTAGTAGTTGCTAATCAAACATTAGGATTTTCAACGGTTAGAATTACTCCCAGAGATTCCTTTACATTTACAAAAGATGATGTTGTTGGATTATCATCAGATGTTACTTTTACTGGTGCTGGAGCTACAACTTTAACTAAAGGAAGAGATTATTATGTCTGTGATTCTGATGGATTATCAAAATTTAAACTTTCATATTTTCCTTCAGGGTATTCTTCTAATGATGGATCACAAGTTGGAATACAAACAATTGATGTAACTGGGATTGATTATGCTTCTTCACCTACACAATTTTTTACTTTTATTCGAAAAAATATAGTAACTCAAGAAAATTTACTTAATTTTGTTAGACCAGATACGGGATCTGATGGTGCGGATGAGGCTGGAGGATTTAGATTTTTTAGATCAGCTGATGATCCAGATGTTTCTGGTGGACTAAATGAAATTTTTAATGGAACTGGTGAAATTATTGACAATACAAGATTCCAATTAAATTCAAGGTATGAAAAAACAAAAAGTATATCATCAACTAAAGACATAAAGTACGAAGGAGCAGTTATTATTAAAGATCCTGATGGATATAATGCAGGAGAAATTCCTGTTGGAACTGATATTTCTCCAGGTGTTTTTATTGCAGGAACTCGTGCATTTTCAGCAGATAATAATCCATGGACAGATGAGGATGAAATTGTCAATCCAGGAACTGGTGTTGCAAATGCTTTAGTAACAAAAAGTTTTCAAGTAAGTGTTAATGAAATTGTATTTGAAGATGATATTCGAATAGATGGTTTGGGATCTGATATCGGAACAGTCAATACAACAGCTGGTGCTTATACGCATAAAGTCCCAATAGTTGTAAATGGTGAAACTTATTTCTTACTTCTAGTTGCAAATTAAGCACATAATATTTTAAATGTTGTTCCTTGATTATTTGTATCTGTAGGATCTCCTGCAGTCACTCCTGTTTCAATAAGTATGGATTTTGTAGAAACACTGGTGGCTGTTGCACTCGAAATATTTCCTGAACTTGGTGTTTCATCTATTGTTGCAGATAAGTTATCAAATATTAAATTACCTTGAGATAATCTTAATTTTGGATCATTTAGAGTAGTTCTTAAACCTGTTTCGATTGCCTCAAATGGTGGGGAGGTATCAGTTGGTGGACAGCATAATATTCGACTATCGCTGTTACTTGTAACAGTAAAGTTTGCTCCTGCTGCTAGAGGTTTCACCAATCCTTCATCTATCGTGATGCTAAATTTTTCAGGATCAGTATCAGGAAGGGTAGTATTAGTGGTTTTAACAGAAATATCTGAAGAACCAAATTTTTGTTCTGGAGTATCACTACCATCAAAAGCTGATCCTTGTGCATCCCAAGCAGTAGTTACTTCATCGAAAGCCTCCCCAGATTCAACAAAAAGTTGAGTATCACCTATGGATGCAGATTTAGTTAATGTTAAACATCGAGTTGCAGCTGGTAAACAAAAAGAAATTAGAGAATCATTGATTAATCCTTTTCCTTGATAAAAGAATAAAAACGTAGTATTAGTTGTTTTACTGGAGGAAAGAGTTAATGTGCTTGCATCTTCAATCGTGGTGATTCTTGTGTAATCTGGAAAATCACTATTTGTTAGATCATTACCAATTACAATCATACCAGCTCTTAAATCCGAAGTATCTTGACCAGAACCTGTGATTGTTAATGTTGTCCCACTAGTAGTTCCTGTAACTTTTTTTACAAATCCACGATGTTCTACAAATATTATTGGATCATTTGCGATAGTAGATGAGAACTTATTAGATAAAAATAATCCTTCATTAATTACAATTTCAGTGACTTCTGTGTTTGCTGGAACACTGGCACCAAAAACTTTATTTCCAATTTCAATTCCACTTGTATTACTTAATGCTATAAAATTAGTATTTGTAATTGTGTCGTAAGTTATTGATTTTCTTATGATTCCATTAATTAAGTCAGTTCCATCTCCTAATTTTGTTTTCGGTTTATATTTTATATCAACTTTTTTATTAGTTTTGACTCCTACATATCCTGTTGCACTACCTTTTACCTCTCCAATCTCTCCTCCACCAAATAAAACTGAATCCTCTATAAAATTAATCATTCTGCCTTTTGCATTTTCTGTAAAATCATAATCAAGAGTATACACACGAGTATACCTTATATCTCCCATTGAAGTTAATGGTGAGGATAATTCAAAATCTATCGTTTTTGACATTTGACTCAGATTTGGGATATCGTTACCACTTGTGTCTTTTTCTGGAAAAAGTAATCTAAATTTAACTCTATATTTTCTGTATTTTTCTAAGACAGGTGTAAAGTAAGATACAAATCCTTCTTCTCCAAGTTCTTTTTTTACTGTTAGTTCAAATGTATCATCTACACTTCCTGTGACAGTAGTTCCATCAAAAGTTATTATACCTGTAATGTCGTCAAATGCACCTATAGGTGTTTCTGAACTAAGATTGGAACCACTTCCTTTTAAACTTAATCCAATAAATTTTTTATCAGATATAGTAACTAATTGAACTGCTGATGTAGATACAACTTTAACTTGCATTTTATTTTCAAGTCCGATTCTTTTTGCTGTAACATACGTATCTGCACTTTGAACATTACCAAATTGATCTTCTACATAATTATCTGCTTGCCAATCCATATGATATAGACCACTCGTTAAAGCTCTAAATTCATGAGTACCAGTTGTTACGGGAATAAAGTAACCCTCCCATTCAACAGCTCCTCCAAATCCTGTCATTGCATCTTGTATTGCTCCATTGTAATTAAATGTACCATTTAACCATGTTGTATTTTGATCTGCTCCTGTTTCTGTTGCTACTGGAGTCCCATTAAAAGCACTTTGTTCTCCAAAATCACCATTAAGTCTATCAATAATTATTTGATCAAAGTTGTAATATTTTGCAGATAAACCATTCCCTCCAGAAATTCTTGGTTCTCCAGTAAATGTTCTAATTATATCTAAACGATTCTGATATGTTTTATTTGGAACAAATGGTGTGTTTAATAGAGTTATTGGTGATAAAACAGACTCTTCATTATTAGCAAATCTTAAAAATCCTGTATTATCTAAACTAGTTGTGCTTATTTGACGAATACAATCTAAATCTTCTGAAATATAAGTTGAACTTCCGTCTACTAATTTGTCAAGTAAATTATTTAAAGATATAGTCAAATTATCAATATCTGAAAGATTTTCACTTCTTACCGTTCCAAATTTTCGAAAACTCTTTTGTGCCATTTTTGACTTTTTTACTATTTAGTGTATAATAAATAGTAAGAACTACATAATTTACTGTTATGGAAAAACAAAACATGCTTAAAGAATTGCAAAAGCAGGAACAAGAACTTAGAAATGATCTAATTGAATTAGAAAAGGAATTTAATATTAAAAAAGACAAATACTTAAAAGTTCAAGGAGCAATGGAAGCATTAACTTTAGTTGAAACTGGTAACACTGATACTGATAAATAAAAACAGACTTATATAAGTTTTATTTCAGGTACATACCGAGAATGTAATAAATGGCGACTCCTTTTAGGTTAAAGAGATCTGCTGTTGCAGATAGAAGACCGACAACAACAGACTTACAATTAGGTGAATTAGCACTCAATACCCATGATGGTTTCCTCTACGCAGAAACCACTGGAGTCGGCAGCACAGTTTCTTTACTAACTCCTTGGAGAGAACAGTATGGTTCTCCAACATCCATTTATTACAATCATCGGGTAGGAATTGGAAGTACAAATCCAACGGTTTCACTTGACGTAGTAGGAGATACAATACTTCAAAGTAATTTAGATGTAGCAGGTATAGCAACAATCGGGTCTGGTGCTTCTGGTTATGCAGAATTGTTTTATCAGGGTACAAAGAAATTTGAAACAGCAAGCTGGGGAACAAGAACATATGGAACTGTTCAGGCATTAAATGGAAATCTTCAACAATTTAAAAGTGTTGCTAACGATACTGGTTCTCTTCTTTTAGCAAATAATACAGGAAATGCTTTTGAAATAGGACATACAAGTTCAAATAGTTTCATCACAGGACACGTAGGGAATATAAGCATCAATGCTCCTCAAGTTTCAATCAGCACAAACTTTAGTGTTGGTGGCATATCAACATTTACTGATACAGTTAATGTAAACGGAGTTATAGAAGCAAATGCTAACATAAATGCGAATGCAAATTTAGATGTTGATGGACATACTGAGTTAGATGATTTAAGAGTATCTGGTATATCAACGTTTATCAATAATGTTGAGTTTCAGAATAGAGTGGGTATCGGAACTAATAATCCTGATCAGACTCTTCACGTATTTCATTCTACTGCAAATAATATTGCCCTATTTGAGAGTGGTGATGCTTTTGCTGCTATGGGTCTTTCAGATAGTAATGGTTCAGTTAGTTTTTTAACTACACTTGGTGCTTTAAGAATCGGTGTTGGTGGTGACGCAGGAACTCCTGGTACCAATAGCACTCTTGCAATGACTATAAAAAATGATGGTAAAGTCGGTATTAATAGTACTTCTCCAACACATGAGTTAGAAGTTCTTGGAGATACTAAATTAAAGGGTAATTTAAGTGTTACTGGAGTTTCAACATTCTCCGATGAAATTAAAATACCTGATAATGTACAAATTACACTAGGTGATAGTGATGATACTAAAATTCAACATGATTCATACAGAACAATTGTAAGACAACATGGATTAGGTCCTTTTGTTCTTGATTTATTGGGTGATAATAGATATTTTAGTATAACAAGATCTAATTTAAGTGAAAAATTAGCAGAATTTTTTACTAATGGTCCTGTTGACTTATACTATGATAATGTAAAACGTTTTTCCACATCTGGAGTTGGAGTCACTATCTATAATCAATTAGATACGACTAATGTATACGCAACTGGTATTTCCACATTCACAGGTAATGTTAAGGTTCTAGATGGTGTTTTGACAATTGAAAGTGTTACACCCGAATTAATTTTTAATGATACTACTGGAACTCCTGACTACAAAATAAGAAAACAGTCTGGCCACCTCA
>Ga0209348_1000244_pt1 | contig 30490 bp, 19 predicted proteins | sample ETNvirenome_2_30_FD_184065 | JGI IMG/M metagenome (GOLD analysis project Ga0209348, IMG submission 184065) | Marine viral communities from the Pacific Ocean - ETNP_2_30 (SPAdes) (version 2) | ecosystem: Environmental > Aquatic > Marine > Oceanic | place: Pacific Ocean | collected 2013-06-22
TTTTCGTACTTTGTTTGCCACTCAAGTGCTGTTGCAGCTAACTTGGTTTTTTCATCATTAAAGTCAGTCATTACTGTTGTCAATTTCGCTTCCAAAAGAATATTTTGGTTTGTCAATGTTGCAATTTTTTGATTATAGAGTTTAATCAAAGTGTTCACATCAACGTCATTATTTTGTGCCATGATTTTTTATGAGTTAGAATGAGCCCCCATCGATTGTGGTTGTAAACATGGGTCTGCTAGTATATGTAGTTGAGACGGAGGAAGGTGTTATTCCAGTAGCAGCTCCGTTTAATAATAGGTCATTTGATGTATTGAATGTACCCTCAACTCCAATGAGAGTCACAGAGTTAGTGTTTGATGATGTTTTAACAATACCACTTTGTGATCCACCACCTGCTTGTCTCATGTATTGACCTGCAGTGACATTAAGTGCACTTGGTAGAGATACAACTATTTCAGTTACTGCTGTTAATATCTGAGTTGAAGTAAATGTAGCAGCACTAGGAGCGGTTGTGGAGGTTTGTAATCCACCACTATCAAAATATACTATACCGTGTGTTGCGAAGTCTCCAGACTGATAGTAGATACCTTTGATGTCAAGATATCCTTTTGTACCAGAAATTACTTCTGCTGTATTGGTTGCATCTGGAACATAAGTCCATTTTCTACTACCATTGATGTGTGAGGTAGCACTATCATCCATTCCAAAGAAACCAAGTTTATTATTAGCTGTTCCTGAACTTGTATTATAGTTGAATGAAATACCACGGTCAGTATTTGTATCCTTCGCGTGAGTTATTGTTAATTGTGAAGTTGTTGTAATGCCAGCAGTTGTATTAGCACTCAGGGTGATTACTTTTGTACCAGTATTAATAGAACTAATTGTTGTATTATTGGGGATTCCAGTTGCAGCAACAACATCAGATACTTGTAATCCTGTAACTGAATCAACTGTGATTGTATTAGCACCACTGCTTACAGTCGCCATGACAGATCTAACACTGGTTACATCACCAACCTTCATTATCGCATCATTAACAGATACGTTTGTTGAGTTAACCTGTGTTGTTGTACCATCAACTTGTAAGTTACCTTTGATGATTACATCACCTTCATTACTCAATCCGCTTGGGAATGGGTCAATGAATATTTGATTACCACCACCTGCAAGTGTCTCAATTTTATTTGAGTGAATACCAATATTACCAACTGTTATTGCTGAAGGAACTTTAATACCACCAATGAATGTTGATATGCCAGTTACCTGCATATCTCCACCAACATTTAAGTTTTTCTCAATACCTACACCACCTTCAAATACAGCAGCACCAGTATCTTTGTTTGTTGATTGAGTTGTATTGTCAAAATTAATTGCTGCACCAGCAAATTTTAATCTATCTGTTCCATTCTCATCATATTCTATTGTCGCATCAGCAGCAGATAAACCATCTGCTCCACCACCAAAACCTAACTTGGTATCATCAGGAATATGAACTTCTCCTGATCCATTTGGATCTATTACGACATGTGCATCTGTTGTTTGGGATGATATTGTTCTTCCATCAATTCTTAAGTCATCTACATTCCATTGATCTATCTTTCTATTCTGATCAACTATTACTCCAAAACCATTTGATGCGGTAGTGGGGTTTGTGACACTTGCAAGAGTTCCCGGAGCATGTGCCAAGAGATCAGTATAGTACTTACCTCCAACAACGTCTGCATTAGTTGCATCATCACCAACAAAAAGTCTTTCCCCTTTATTTGCCTGTGTACCTGCTGCGATTGTTAACGCTAATTCACCAAATTGTAGATTACTTGGGGCAGTTGACCCAGTTGATCTTTTTATCCTAATAAAACTTGCCATTTCAGAAGTTTCCTCCGTTGATATCTAAATTTTGAACCGCACCGGGTGTACATTCAAGAGTTCCTGTCCATTTAGCCGTGGTTGCGTTATATACGAGAATCATACCATTTTGTGGGTTGTTAATTTCTACATCAGATAAACCTGATAAAGATCCACTAACGTTTCCTGCTAAAGATGAAACAACTTTAACAGCGTTTTGATTACCAACTCTAACTTTAATTTGATTGCTCATACGTCATCCTCGCGTGTTACACCTTTACGAACTAAGACAGATCCTTCAACAACTCTTGTCACTTCACCTGCAGAATCCTTAACGACAACATCATATTGATATCGTCCTGCTTTCAATGATCCAGTGATTGCACTTGACAATCCTACTTGAATCACTCCTCCAGTAGCATCTGCGATTGAACAAGTGAAAGTTGCAGCACAACTTACACTTGATGCATGCTTTCTCATTTTTGCAGCAACACCATACCCAGTTACATCTAAAGCTGAGTTTGATGAGACATTCTCTAAAGTAAACTTCTGTGTGAATGTCGCTCCCGTGTTTACAACAAGATTACTGACATATACTGCTGCCATCTATACAATAATAATGATGATCTATGATTTATTTATAAGTTCAGCAAGTAATGATTTAATTTCGTCTAATTCTGCTCTCAAACTCTGAATTTCAGATTTTTCCGTCAATCTTAGAGACTTCATTTTCTTATATTGTGCATATCCGTTACTATCATAGTTAATGATAGCACCAGATTTTTCATCTCTATAGAGATTTTTATGCCCTTCAACTCTTATCATGCTAATGCTATTACCCTTAAATCTTTAAACACCGGTGCTTCTGCCTCATTTGTTCCACTACTTACAATTTTTATCTGGAATCCGTTAAATTCACTAAGATCATCAACTGTAAATACATAATCTACAAATTCACCCGATGTGCTCGCTGGAACTAATGCATCTGGTTTACCAGTATTCTTACCAGCATCACGAACTTCGTCACCGAATCCGTCACCATCGGTGTCATTTAAATTATCAAATCCGGGAAATAGTTTAAATGATTGTTCGACATCTTCAGAATCTACTCTGAATATTTTAAACAGTGCTCTGAAATCTGCAGAATTTCTACGATTAGAACTCACTAATATTTTAAGTGATGTTGCAGGTTGTTTGACATCAACGCGATTACTAATATATGTTGAAGCATGAGGATCACCAAGATTTAATTTGACTCTATCATCAGAGACATAATCATCAATTGGTTTATTTAATCTATTTCTTACATATATCACTGTCCCATTTGAAGTATCAACAGCAGGAGATAAATTTTCATCCTCACTTGAGAAAGTCATTGATAATGTACTTGATCTACTCTTTGGCAAATCAGTTATTCTAGCTGCTTCATTTTGTGATGATGCCACCAATCTAGTTGTGGTCAAAGGATTAATCTTATTTAATTCAACATCTTCATAACCTTGATCAAGGAATGAAATTTCATTACCACCAACACTTGTTCCACTAACACTTCTCAATTGAGCAGTTAATTTAGTCTTTCCGGGTTGTAGCGTATTAAACACAGGGTAAACTGCATTATATTGAATATTCTTTGAGGCATGCATTTCTGATCCCCCACCCACTCTCTCATCAGTGAAACTTGCTTGACTATCACCTGATCCTCTGTTAGGAAGATTTGGTCTTCCTGCACCTCTAGCAATCTTAAGATAATAATTATCAATATCTTTTTTAGATGTTAATGTAGCATCAGAAGGCATAGTATGAGTTGTATTAATTCCTGTTAGTGATAAACCGTTAAATTCATACTTACGAGCCAAACTATTAATAGGATGAGTGACAATACTTGAACCATCAATACCTCTTTCAGAGATACCTAGACCAACGTTTGTAACAGAATTATAGTAAATGATTTCATTATTGACCTTAACATAACCAGTTGAAGTAGTGATTCCCTCAAATGTAGCAAACTCGGAAGTATTCGCTGCACCCACAACAATGATACTATCCTGCAATCCAATGGCAGATGTTACTACCACGGGTTTCGTTGTTGGTTCTACACCTGAAATTTGAACAGTATTGTTACCTGCTGTCATTCCATGATTATAATGAGATACCTCTAATACATCACCCTCAAAAAGTGGATTCAATACAGATGATGAAGTAATATCGGTATTTGCATAAGATACTGCAGTGTTAGAGTCATTGTAAATAACCAAATCACCATTTGTGAAGTTTTCACCCTGAACATTTGTTAGATATAATGTATCAGTTCCTGTGATTGTTGAAACAGTTATCTGAGCACCACTACCCTTTACCATGTTTGATGTGGTCAAACCAACCACATCTCCAACCGCATATCCATTACCATTACTTTGTATACTATTAATATTAGTCACAACACCACCACTAACAGTCACTGTTGCTGTAGCACCAGTTCCGTTACCAGTTATTGCAAACAATGGAACATTGCTAAACTGTCCATTTGAATATCCAGCACCGGGATTTGTTATAGATCTGGCATTAATTGGGCCACCTGTTGATTCAATAAATCCAAAAGGATCTGTAGCAGTTGTTCCATCACTAACCTTTCTACCAGATACGAGTAAGTTTGTCATACCTGCACTCGTCATATTAGTAGTTTGCACTCTTAATTTACGTGGATATGTTTTGACACCATTGTTTGTAAGAGTTGGAACTTGACTACTTTCATAATCAATTGAAGGATTATAAAGAAATGCGGATGCAGTTGTTGTGCTAAATTTTGCCTTATTCAACTTAATCTTCATATCTTCAAACTGGCTTGGTGTCCAGATTGATCCGTTCTGAGATTTAAACAAACTACCACCAATATATTGTTGAGATATAACAACACTTTCAGAGTCTGGTAATGTCTGTGTGTCAATAGTTGAATCACCCATTCTTGCTATCCATGCTTCATAATTATTGGTTGTTGGTGCAAGAAGAACTATACAATATTCTTGTCCACCTTCAAGAAAAATTGGTGATGGGAATTTAACGTTAGTTGCTGCAGATGCATCCTCAGATACATTGATTTGAGATGGATCAAGGGTTACTGAAGCAAAGTCTTGAACTTGGGTTAGTGTAGGAGTTCCTAATTCCATAGTTCTTACTTGAACAGTTAGTTGCTCTTTGACATCTTTCTTTTTCATGAAGATGTCAACAGATGTTAAGAAACAACCAGTTTCATCTACAGTAAATGATTGAGCAAGAGGGTCTCCATCATCAATTTCAATAGTTTGGAATACATTTGTTATATTAATTATTTGAGGAATTGGAGGTGGTGGTAATTCTCTAATACCTATTGTTGTCTGTGATAATGTATCAACAACACCAGCAGTCAAATATGTTGTTTGAACACTACTTACAGCAGGAGAGTTTGGTACAGCATTTACGTTCGTAGGGCTTGTAGTTAATTTAAATGACTTATTTCCATTTGTAAAACGTAATGGAGGTACGGGTGTTGTTAAAGGATCACGAATAAAGAATGTTCCTCTTACACTACCAACTCTATCAGTAATCAGTCTTATGCTAGTGACACTTCTAGATATTACAGCGATTGCACCACTTGTCTCACCAATAAAGATTGCCAAAGGATCTATTCTTCCAAAAAAGTTACCTTGTGCCTCTTCTGCTAATGATGCTGTATCAATATTAAGAACAGTGGATGATGCTGAATATGTAGACGGTATAGTTATGCTAGGATCATATGGATTATTAGTATAAACTAATGATGGTGATGAGAAAGGCCCTCTCTTATGATTAGGTTGTGCGATTCTAAATCTACCAATGATATTTGGCCCAAAATCACCCGAATTATTTTGCTGTAAAACTGCAAATACTCTTTCTCCGATCTGGAATGATCCAGATTCCATTTCAATTTCAATTAATTTTGGAACTATATCGATTCCACTAGCACTATCAAAGAATGGATAATATCTTGTGTTTGGTTTGAGAGTTGTTGCTTCAAATTCAACGTTTCTCGAACGCATGTGTTTTTCTGGTTCACTACTTACCAAGAATTGAGTTGTAACTGATCCTTCAGTGTCACCAAATACACTTCGATTACCGTTATCCAATACAACATTTCTTGTCCAGATATCAGCACTTGGATTAAGAGTAATGTTCCCTCTGAATGATACTACATTAAATGGGTTTACATTTTCAGCTCTTGATGCTAGTGGTTGTTCTAAAAGTGTAACCTCGTCGTAGTCTAATGTTAGTATATCACCTGTTTTCTTAATTCCAGAGTCGAGTAAATCTAAATCTGATGAAAAATCAGCAGTCGTGGAATCTATTGTTGGATCTAATGCTAATTCTGGTTTTAGTGAATAGAAATCTGTGGGTGATACCAATTGCTCGTTTGCAGAATCAATATCACATTTACAATCTGGATTATTAATATCCAACAGGGTATTGTTTTTGAAATCGTCTACAAAAAATCCTGACTTAAATCTTGATAAACCATCAGCATCTTGAACTTGGAATGTTTTTGTATCCAACTCAAGTAAACTTAATGATGTTATTTCCTCTAAGTTTGAAACTCTGTCTTCTATTTTACCTATATCTCTCATCGTAAATCTACGATTATCTACTACTACAATTTCAATATCATCAGGATTATAACAGTATGCAGGTAATTTAAGAGTTGCCACAGTCATTCCCAATTCAATATCATCAGGAGCTATTGGATTCTTAGATGATACACCCTCTACAACAACAAATTCACCAGATGTATATCTCTGATCTATATTAGCAGAGGGATCTAAAATAATTTTGTCAGTTCGTGGTAGATAATGACTAATTCCAATTATTGAACTTTCATTTGGAGATGGTACTAATGATGGATTTACACCTGCACCACCCAAATTTCTAGATTGAAATGTAAATGGACTTACATTAGTTACTGTAAAGTCAGCAACTCTTGGTCTAAAGTCAAGAGTATCGGTTGCTCTTATTCCACCCGGCAAAATAGGTACGTCATTTTTGAATCTTTTTTCATCATATGATCCAACTGTATAGACATCACCCTTGTCATTTTGGGGAATTATGTATCGGTTTAATAAAATTTTTAACTGACGATTTGGAACTCTGACACCATCTTTTCTTACAATTCTAGAATAATCATAGAATGATGATTTTTGTGCTTTATCAAGAGTATAATTTGATGTTATATTGAGATATGATCCAGCTGTTACACCCTGTAGATTAGTTACTATGTTAGATTCTTTGAAAGTTACTCTTTCACCGACAATAAATTGCTGTGGTGTCAAGTATGCAATTTCAACAACTGTTGCTGAAGCTCTGTCAGTAATTTGAGCAATCGCACCACTCACAGATCCTACTATTCGTTCACCTAATATTGATGCAGTGTTAAGTGCTAAACCACTTACAAATACTAATCTATCTAATACAGGAAGAGCATTTGTAAGTGATTCATATATACCTACAACTTCAACAACATCTGGTGTGTTTAGTGAGATTATTTTATCCTCAACTCGTAAACCAAAATGTTTATTTTCTGTTAGTCCATTGACAGTAGATATACCAGATACTGTTTTATTAACAATTATTGGTTGACTTCTATCAAATGTTTTTTGTTTTGTACTTATAGAAACTTTCTTAACAGTCGCATTTATGCTTACATTTGATTGACTTGCGGTTATTCCTGTAATAGTTACAGTTGATGCATTATTCGATAAAGTGAATTGATCAGATGATAAAGATGCAATACCACCACCTGAAAAATGAACCGAATATCTGTCATTATCAAATGTTTCAAACAAAGCACTTGAAATACCTACTAGATCTGATGTGTTGAATGTGAGAGTTCCTACAGAATCAGTTGATTTACCTACAATTTGAGTTTTTATTGTTAACTCTGATCCAGTTAAATCGACATCTGATATATTTTTCTCTTGCAATTCTGCGAATAAACCAGTTTCTTCATTCTGTACTACAGGGACTGCCAAACGAACACCTGATATATCATCTTGTTGGTTTATAGTTGCTACACAGACTCCACTCACTGCTGTAACTGCTGATAAAGTAAGTGATTTTAAATCAGAACTTATTGCAGTAATTCGATGTAATCTAGGATCGGTATCTCCTCTAAAATTATAAGTGATATGATCACCAACTCTTAATGATCCAAATGTTTTACCGGCACAAGTTAATACATTTGAACCGCTAATACTCACTTCATCTGATGGAGATAATTCTTTTATTAGTGATGGCTTTAATACTAAATCCGCACTAAAATCAGTTGCCAAAGATGTTGTACTAGCATCTTGAAAGACAGATTTGACATCTCTTATAGATTTTTCTGATACTGTTGCTACTGTTCTAGTTACTCCTCCAGAATCTCCACAAAATCTTAATTCTTCACCCGCAATAAATGTTCCTGACGTATCTCTTAATGAGATTGTTGCACTGTTACCACCAGCACTAACAGCAAATCCTGAAGCACCACTTGATAATCCTTCTACAAATCCAGTATCGGGTAACTCTGTACTACTTAATGCTTTGTTTACGGTCAATATAGTCCATGTTTGTATATCATATAAGTAAAGATCAAACTTTACGTCTGGAGTACCTCCTGTCCTGTCATGATGTTCAAATGCATATACTCTTGCATTTCCTATTTGAGTCCCTGTTCCGCTTGTTGCATTGTTTGTAGCACCTTTTCTTTGATCAAATAAACTAATGGCTAAATCTACATCTAAACCAATTTTGGGTGTTCCAGCAACACGGTTCACTTGAAATAGTGTCCCAAGTCTAAATGGAACAGAACTATTTTCAATTGTTTTCTTATCTCTTGGTTTATTAATATCCAATACTGTTGTTGCTGGTCTTTCAATATCATAACCTCTTACATATGCCTTACCGGGTGATACTTTTAGTGCTATTAAATCATCAGATGGTGTTACACCCTGATCTGTCAATTCATCAGATGTAAAGATACCCTCATTTGATATTCCATCATTCAATGATTCAAATGCTTCTAATTTAAAATTCTTAAGAGAGTAGTTACCTGATTCCTCAAAAGTTCTTTTTGCAAAATAATCTCTTATTAGTGAATATTGAGTGGTATTTTGTAATTTTTTTAATTCTCCATCATCAAGACGGATTAATTCTACGAAATTTTTATCATTAAAGTCTGTTAATCCTTTTTTAGTCAAACTTGTAGATATTTTTAATCTATCAGCACCCGGAGCTGCAAAGTTTGAAAATCCTCTTGCATTGTCATTCAATGAGGAATCTGAATCAGAATTAACTAATTCTTCCTGAATAAAGAGACCAACTCTGTAAGATGGATTATTTGTATATGGATCTAATACAATTCTATCTGCTGATACGTTTACAAAATGACCTCTTATAAAGAAAACACCATTAGCGATAGATGCAGAACATCCTGTGAAGGATGCATTATTTTCTATCAATGTTGCAACAGAATCTCCAGAATTTATTGGAGTATTCCCGTATACAAATCCTTCGTCAACGAGTAAATCTTCACCATCTTCTAAGAATGAAACATCATTAGAATTTCCTGAGTCAAGATATTTGATGAAAAATGTTAAATCTGTAATTCCTGTTGACTCATTTGGTAAAGAGTAATCATCAACAAGAACTTTAATGCCACTACTTTGTCCTGTTAATATTTTACCCTTTAAATTTTCAACGTATACTGAGACTGCTGTTCCCAAATGAATAGAGTCCAATTTAATCGAAAAATACTCAGCATCATATTGTATGTTTCCGGGGATCACCATTGATCCCTCTTTGAACATATGACTACCAAAAGATTCAATCTGATCCTGTAGGATGGATTGGAGAGTTGTTAATTCCCTAGCTTGAACAGGTTTGCCCGGATTGAACAGTACCCTGTAAAAATTATTATCCTTCTTAAAATCGTCGTAATAAGGACTTATATTTAAATTCGTTTTTTGTGGCATTTTTTAGAATTCCAGAATGATTTTAATGTCTTCTTTTTGTCTAGAGTTTCTTTTGATAGTCGCCCTATTATCAATGTAAAGTATTGTACCTGACCCTTTATTTATTTCGGATTTTGCAAGTCCATTTGTAAAGGTCACACCTAGATCAACATTTTTAGTTCCAACCGTGGTAATTCCAGCATTGAAATTTGTGTCAATCGCTGCAGCAAAACCAGATGATATGACATTCGCTGATGTTGCTTCAAATTCTAAGACTTTTCCTTTTGAATCAACATCATCATAATCTGTTTGATCAACAACTGCTGCGTTTGCAGGATCAAAGTATAATGACCTGTCCTGAATATATTTCAAAACTTTTGTCTCTTTATCCCAAGAAGCTACATATCCAACTGCTGTTCCACCTGATACAACTTGTTCAATTTTATTGCCTACAATTGGGTTAGAGGTAGTAGTGCTTGGAAACTTTAAAGCAGACATAGACGAAAATGAATCATTGAAATAAACAGATGTTGTTCCAACTGAAGTTGGATTTTTAATTAAAGTTACTTGTGCAAATTCAGTATCAACCGGAAAATCTTTGTTATCACCACCAAATCTTGCATAACAAAGCACACGATCAGTTCCCAATTCCTCATAAAGATCATAACCATGTCCTCTTGAAGGTGGAATTATTGGGACTAACTTAGCAAAATTCGTAACATTACCATTTATAGAACCTAAATCGACAATACCGTATGTATAACCTTTTCCACCAGATGAAACAACTGCATTAGTTATTTTACCACCAACAACATCAACAACCACTTTACCACCAGTGCCATCACCTAGTATTGGGAACTCCTGTCCCAATCCACCAATATAACCTGGCCCACCTTGTTTTTCAATATATACTTTTTTTATTTGGTTGTTATTCAACTCAGAATCTCCATTCTCACGTACTGCTTGAATGACAGCATCAGTTGATGTGCTCCAATCATTTGGAACTGCTATAAATTCAGTTGAGTCGAATTTAATAATATCACTTGGTGAAACTGTGTATAAAAACTTCCAAATGTAACCATCTCCACTCTCACCTGCTTTTGATGGTTCTAAATCGGTGAATGTTGGTTGATCTTGAGATGCATTACCTGTAGTGTTTATTCCTGTTGATCCATTATCAATACAAACATATACATTGAAATTTTCATTCATCACATAATAATTTGCATCATATAATCTTGCAGATTTTGTAATTGGAGAGCGTGAATTAATACTATAGTCATGCCTATACATCTCATATCTTGTTCCCTGTGTCCAATCAACTCTTCTTATCAATCTTCTAACATTTTTTCCAGTTACTCTTTTACCAAATAAAGTTGTATCACCAATATGATTATTTGTGTTGATATTATCAATCGGAGCAGGAGGAACATCATTAAAATTACTTGTTCTACCAAAACCCACGGCCTCTGCATTTGGAAGACCAAGAGTAACATAAAAAGAATTAATAGGATCAGACGCTCCTATGCCTGTAACTGTGTCAATAAAGTTACTTGCATTCAATATTCTAAACTGATCCGTGATAACTGCTGGCATTTTATTACTTTTTTTCTATATTTATACGGGAAATCATCATGATAACTTACTCTTGACTGCACCGGTGTCACGAACACCAATATTTCTCCTTTCTATTATAGGAAATGTTCCTATTCCTAGACCAGTTGTAAGTCCCACAGTGTTGCCTGTAACAGTGAGAGAGATTGGATTATCTCTTCCCATTGAACCTGTATCTGCAAATAATCTACCCCAAGAGAAATTACCTCTATCACCTAATAGTGAATATGAAGTAGATAATCCTGTTGTATTTACACCTGAATGTATATTTACCAATATCTCACATACACCAGTGTTACTTGTATAATTTAAAGCCTGAATAATGTAGATATTATCCGCAAACAATGTTCCAATACCCACTACATTTGTATTATTGGCATTTGTACCGATAGATGTCACACCATTACCAACCTTTGTATCAAATAGGTATATTGGATATCCAACTTGAAGTGTATTGAAATTACCTGCTGTTCTCGCTAGTCCAACTCTTAGACCTCTTCCAGTGCCACCACCAGAACCACTTGTTACTGATATAGCAGTAATTATTCCACTAAATCCTTGAACTTTATCAATTCCAGTTAATTTTTCTGTTATTGGTTCTGGAACAGGGGCAATGACTTTAGGTAGATTTGTTGTTGTATAACCAAATCCAACATTATTCATGGTCACAGACGCTATTGCACCATTAGTAATATTACCTGTCGCAACTGCAAATGTTGATATACCTGCTTTTTCAAACTGTGTTCTTAAGGTAGTTCCAATACCCACACCCACGGGAGCAGATATTGATAATGTAACTGCAGATCCAACATAACCACTTCCCCCTTCTACAACTGTAACACCTGTAACTTGTCCAGTTCCAGAAACTGTTGCAGTTAACTTAGCAGGAGTATGTCCAATATCGTTTACAATACGTGCACCAAAATTATTAATTACAAGTGAGGAAAAGTCTTCCTCATACTCAAAGAATTGAGCATCATCGACAAAAATGTCTGGGTCATTTCCAGTTCCAAGATTACCTATTATTCTTGCAGTTGGGAATATAAGTGATGTAAGAGAGTCTCTTGACTTAGAAACAACTTCACCACCAATAATTTTGTCTATTTTTTGTTTTCTCCAATTTATTATTGGTTTAAATGTGACACCTATTCCGGGGCCATTATAAATCTCAGTCTCAAATGTATCTGATGTAGTGATACCTACTACAGTTCTAGGGTTCTGAGTAGTGTCAGTCAACTCACCGGGAAGTCCACCGACTGTTACAACATCACCTTTCTTCAATGTTTGTTGAACATCAACTACAACAGTATCTGGATTTGAACCTCCTGCTGTTCCTTTGTAGAAGAAAATAGCAATATCATCATTTTCATCAGGTGCAGTCGCAAAGTCAAATGTTGTACCACCCTCAAAATTATAATTTTTTCCGGGTTCTTGTAAAACACCATTAACAAATATTAAGAATAAATCTTTCATGTCAATAAGTGATGATTCATCAACCCTACCATCTATTTCAAAACTCAATAACTGTCCATTCAATCTTATTGGGAATCGTGTTCTCTTACCATCTTGTAAGTTTTTGATATCATCAAGATTATCAAATTCACCAAAATCCCATGATGCAAAGTTATCTGTAAAGATCTCAGTAACAGTCAAGTCAAATTCACTTACCTTATTAGATAGTCCAAGAGCTGTCACAAGTCCAACAGGTCTAATCACATCTCCCTTCTTAAATCCAAATCCATTTCTTGTAATCTTAAATGATTCAACAGTATGTAATGTGGATCCTATACCTACAGTCGCACTAGCACCGACATTTATTGAAACTTTTAAACCAAATCCAGTATCGGTTGTTGGGCCTATTCCTAAACGTGAGACACCAATAACTTCAAGATCTTCATAAGAAGGATCGGGAACTATAATTTGAGGATTTGTGTATGAAATACCAGCACCAGCAACAGTGAACGCCAAAGTACCACCAGCACCGACTGTAGCAGTGATACTTGCTCCGGTTCCTCCTCCACCACCTTGACCAACAAATATAGTTACTACATTTCCACTGACTGCTGTGATTGCTGTCTGAATACCAACAATAGGGTCTCCACCTGCTGAATTACTTGGAGTTGGGCCTGATCTTGGATAAGGATGCTCGGTAACAAAATGATCTTTTGAGCAAGTGAATACAAGACCACCAGTATCAATACCGACTGTATCACTTGTAGTTAATCCATGACCACTTGGTAAAGTAATGTCTAAGTATCCTGTATGTGATGTATAAACTGCATTTGTTGCTGTAAATGCTTGACCTGAGAATGATCCCTTTCTGATTGAACCTATTCCAGATCTTACAAATCTATGTTCATAAGCAATATCAGTAATACCTATTGCTACTGTGCCTCTATATCCTGATCCGTGTCTATCAGCAGTTCCGACACCAACTGCTGTTATCTGACCAGCATTGTTTTTAACTGCGGTTACTGCAGCACCTGCCAATGGTGCAACTCCTAGTCCACCTGTTGATCCAAGTGAAACAATCATTCCACCTCTAGGTAGTTGATTCAAGTTGACATCAGACTCACTGATTACTTTAGTTGTTCCATCAGTTGATGTAATACCTGTAAATACAACTGTTGTTATACCCGCTGTAGTATCACCTATAAAGTCATAATTATTACCTTGGTTATTTTCTGTGGTTGGAGTTTGGAATATTCCATTCATAAGAATAATACTTCCACCAGTTTGAATACCAGTAGTATTTGATCCAGCAACCTTCATTATATGTGTTGCACCAACACCAGTAAATCCATCTGAAATATCATCAAATATTCTATTATTTGAGTAATCATTTCTTAAGTAAACTCTACCATGAAAATCTGATCTTGGAAACTCAAGACCTGATGCATTTTTAGTAATAAAGTTTGTTCCCTTGGGTGCATCTGTAAAGTGTATTGAACTATCTACGATGTTAAATGATCCCTTGAATTTTCTAACCGCTGTATTATCATTGTGTGATGCTGCTGTAGTTCCTAGTGCTCCTCTTTCAACACCAACTAATTTGAATGATCCACCACCTGTTATTGGGCCGATTGCTAGTGTTCCAAAACCAACTGAATTTACTTTTAATATCTCAGTGCCAATCTTAAGTAAATCTCCTTGAGCAACAGAAGATATACCAGCAAGACTTGCGATAGTATCTGTCGCAGATATACTACCACCATTGTTAACCAAAGTTGTATTTACAGGAGTAAATGCTATTGGTGATTGAATCAATCCATCAACAACTACAATACTCTTTTCAAGTTTTTTATCCATTTCAAGTTGATGAGCATTTCCTTCACCTAGTGCTGTAAATGTGACAGCGGTACCTGCATTAGCATTATTTTGTGATGTTGCAAGTTTAAATTTATCTTTGTTGACCCTAATAGCAAAAACGTCTGTTGGTAAATTTGTTGTACTAGCAATTTTCATTGAAACTGGGTTCACTCCAATAAATGTACTTCTTGGAGTATATTTTAATTTTTCTCCAGTGTTAAAGAAATGATCTTTAATAAAGAACTCACCAGTAGCAGCGTTAAGTAACGATGTGTCTGTAGGATTAAATGTTTTAGCAAATATAGGAACTCCACCATGTTTAAGTTCAAATTCTGTTTTATTTGCTCTATTACCATTAACTGCATTATACAAACTTACACCAACATTTTCTGATACACGACCAATAACAACTTCAGGTGGTGTATTGAAAAAATCAAGATCAGTATAGAACAGTTCACTAAAAGCACTTACTTCAGCATTCGTTACACCAGTATCTGGATTAAATCTTACATTGAATTTATTATTTGCAAAATTAGCAATGAATGTTCCAATACCAGCTGTGCTACCAATTGATATGAAAGGATAATGTACGATAGATGTATCAGTTCCATTATGTGTCGCCAATACCTCATGTATGGCGATTGTGGAACCGTATGCAACCTTAACAATACTCTTTATGGTACTAAACTTATTTGAATCAACTCCAACGATTGTAGAGGTGCTTGTGACCCTCTTAAAGTCGGACTGTAAATTTACAGATCTTTCATTTCCTGCTATTTCTGCAGGATCTTTAAATCTAAATGTTCCTATACCAACTGAAGTTAATCCAAATCCAACAGTCTTAGATCTTAAAGTTGCGGTGTTTATTCCCGTATTTTCAAAATTGATTGATAAAACTCCACCTGTAAGGTTTGAAGTAAATGTACCGATAAAGTTTGAAGAGAAATTATTAATTGTTCCACTATCAACATAGTATTCACTGAAATATGAATTTGTTCCATCATGAGTCGCATAAATGTCAACTAAGTTTTTTTCGTTAGTTGCATTATCTGTTATTTCTATTGTTGAATAGAACGCAGATGTAACACCTATAGGTGAACTCACAAGACTAATTGTTGCACTTGGGTCAGCAGTTTTTGCAACACCAATTACATTTGCGAAACCTACACTTAGCGTATTAATACCAGCTGTAGGACTGTTAAACTTACTTCTGTAAATTTTTATATCTAAATCATCATCAAATGGATTTGTAGGAGTGATGTTCAAGAAGGTATCACTTGTCGCAGAATCAGTAAATCCTACTACATCCATGATCTTTTGAGTACCTATGCCTAAGTTATTTCTTTCAAAGGTAAATGTGTCAGAAGAATCTTTAAATACAACAACTTCATCTATTTGTATTTCACTTGTTGCCGGATTTTTTGTCTGAATTAAGAAACTTTCATAATCATCATTAATTGCTATACTTACTTTGCCATCCTGTGAACTAGTTGTATTTGAGAACTGAGAACTAATATCATCAATATCTAATACTCTATTTGTTCTACACTCAACATAACTTGATAGTTTTACATTATTTAATTTTAGGAATTTTGATTGGGATCCATTTAACGTTGTATCCGTATCAACCGCATAATCAAAAAAGTTAATTGTATCTGTTCTTTCATTTGTAATTAAGTCTCTATTTACAATAAGTGCAGACTCGGAACTGATACCAGACTTTGCAGTTGATGTAATACCAGTATCAGCAAAATTTTTCAGTCCAGCTGTGTGAACAAGTCGGTTTACAGGGTCTACTATTTCTTCAAATGTTTGAGGACTTTGAATTGCATATGATAAATTTTGGTAGTAATCATTATCAGAGATGACCTGATGATCTTCACTTAATTTACCAGTTTCATTACTCCATCCACGACCTTGCTCTAATGAATAATCAATATTAAATATACCTCTATTATTTGAGATAGTATTAACAGTAGCAACTGTACCTGATATTTCACCCCTTATTGTATTTCCTACGATTAATTCACGTTTGCCTCTAACTTTTATAAATTCGTCAGTGTTTTCTAGGACACTAAGATCTGTGAGTACGAAATTTCCACTCTCTCTAACTGCTACCTTCTCACCGGGAGTAAACTGTGCAGATTTTTGAGTTGTCTTAAACTGTGGGTACTTATTAAAGTTTGTTATTGTTGCGTAATTTTGTTGTGAAGTCTTTGCAACACCAACAGCTGTCGCAATCCCACTTAAATTAAATTCTAATTTTGCAGGACTCGCATTCTGATAATCAGTTACTTTAAAGAAATTATATCCATAGTCTGTTGAATTATAACCTGTTCCAGATGAGGAATCTAACTGAATACCTTCAACAAATATCTGATCTCCAACAGCAAATGGAGGATTTGGGAATCCACCGATTGGTGTTACTAATGTACATGTAACAACACCAACAGAGGCGGTATTTGCCATACCTACAACAGTTTGAACAGGTATACCATTTGAATTATTGATGGTTCTAACTCTACTCTCAACAGGTTTTAAACCTCTAGGTGAACTTATTATGTTAATAGATGAAACAGAACTTGAAGATAACTCTACTTCAATAACACCCTGATCTGTTAATAAACCAGTTTCCGGATCAACAATTACAATATCAGGTGCTACAAGATAATCAGTACCACCACTTACCACTTCTATACTTGATATTAGATCTGAATTAATTAATGTTACTGTTGGTGATATTCTTGCTTCAGGTTTTAGAGTTTTATCGGAAGCATATTCAAAACCGGGATCTAATATACGAACCTTATTAATTTTGTTTATACTATCAGATAGACAAAGAATTTTTGCATCTACACCACTGGTTGATGTTACACTAGAAATTCCGGGAATCTTTTTATATCCAAATCCACTAGATGCTAAATTTATATTACCAATACCACCAGAAGCTGACGATGAATTAGTAAGATACGACATCTTATCAATTTCAGTTCTGTTATATGTTAGTTTTTCTGGAACACCTTTTAAAGATATATTAAATGATGTAGATCCTACACCAAAAGTAGTATAACTTCCGTTATAAACACTATCGATATAATTGATTCTTGATCCATTTTTAACATCAGTATCAGTGGTGCTTATGAATCCAGATTTTTCTATGGCATAGTAAATATTAAGAGGGTTATCTTTACTATGTTTCAAAGTGATTGTTGATGTTGTACCAGCACCCACGGTTCCAACCTTTTCAACCACAAATCCACTTGTAGTTCCAGTTGAAACAAACTCGTTTTTAAATAATTTGTCATAATAAAAATTAAATTCATATCCATTTAAACTTGAGTCTGAAACATAGAATACAAGATCGTTATTGTTAACAGTGGATAATGGTGGATTTACTAATGAGAAAGTTTGTCCTGCTCCACCAGTATTGGTAGTGATTCCTACAACATTTGGTGGTTCTTTAGTTACATCACTTCTAGTTTCTCCTAACTGGAACGCATCATCACTTATCCTATACACAAAATAACATGAGGTTGTTAATCCTGTTGCTTGTGCTGAACCTCCATCATAATAAATCTTTTGACCATTCACAAATCCATGATCATCCTTGAATATTGTATCTGCACCTATATTTGCTTGGGCCACTGTGAGTGGATTGATAAGTATTTTATCCTGTGAAGCAGAATATTTCACAATAACAGATGTGCTTATTCCTAATCCACCAGACCGATTTGAATCAATAGTAAGATCTATTTTATCTAATTCTGTAAGATTATGTGCTGTGGATACTGCAACATGAGAAGTTACTTTTTGTGCCTTTCCAATAACTTGTGTGTGATTTGATTCTAAAAGATACTCAAAATTATCAGTAGGAGTGGTTTTAAAGAATATTGTTTCACCATTTTTAACAGTTGACAATCCTACCAAATCACTTGAAATTCTTTTCGCAAATACAGTTGAACCTGAAGTTAAATTAAAATTAGCGTTAACTGCTTGAGTAACCCCTGTTCCACATACTATATTACCGGCACCACTAGGTATTGTAAATGTAAGTTGTTGATTATTTACAAATGGGTGATTAGGGAGAAATATACTTTTTGCTGGAACACTAATTACCTTCGATCTTTCACCCGTTGTAAATGATTTTCCCATTGCAACTACGGTTCCTGCAGTGAGTGCTAAACCAACTTGCTCTTTTGGATTAAAAAATACTTTATCATTTACCTTTGATTCAAATGGATCTGTTACTAATGGTATAGTAAACTTATGCGGTACTGTAGAAACAGTGTCAGATAAGGCATGTCCTGAACCACCTACTATACCTCTTTTCACTCTCAGTATTTTTCTTTGATCAAATCTATTAATAACTTGTAATTTTTCTGTACCTATACCTATACTACTACCAGCTGAAACTCTATCAGGAATAGATGATACATATATGTCTGTGACAACTCCGGCAGTTGCATTTGCACCCATTGCCTTATATAACACTACTATCTCAGATGATACACCTACTTTATGGGAATCTGTCAATCCTGAAATACTTGTAGATAATCCTGAAACAACAATATTATCATTATCAGAATATGTGTGAGATGTTGATATAAACGCACTTACTTGAGTGTCATTATCTCTCACATAAACAACATCATCATAAGTTTGAACAGTGGTTGTTACACTTGATATCTCTTTACCCTCTATCTTTGAAACAAAGGCACTTGCACCTCCACCAGAGGTTCCTGTATTATCAAAATTCAAACTATCATTTACTTTATAGTTACTTCCTGATTCAACTATTTGGAATCCCTCAACATTACCCCTAGTTACTGATTCAACCACTGAGTTCTGTTCAAGTATTTCATTCGATTCTATAAAGAAATCGCTACCTGCAGTTGGATCTGCAATTGCATATGGTAAGGTATTACGTGTTAAATTATTTTCATTTAAATCAAAATTTGTCTGGGTGATTGAAAAATTATCGGCATCTGGTTTAGATCTGTAAGTATCACCAATAAAATATGGGAATTTTGGAACTAAGTTACCTTGAGCACCTGTAGTAACACCTACAAAGTAAGCATAAACTCCATCAGGATAATCTGGTGTTTTACAAAATCTACCATTACTTTTATCTAAAGCACCCGAATCATTAAATTCATAATCATTTACAAAAAATCCATTCGCAAAGTTTGATGGGCGATTTTCAACATTACTTACATTTAAATCATATCCAGTCTTTAATATTTGAATAGTAGAGTTTGAATCAGCAGCATCTCTATATCCATAAGGCCCATAAATTGGATTTCCATCATATGCCCAACCAATTATTGGAGAATGACCTGTTATTGGATCAGGGTCTTTAAATTGATTAGTGTATAGAGATGTATTGTATCCAACTACAGAATATTGAAGATTTGTTTCAGAATCCCTGAGTAGTATTTCATCATCAAATCTTTCTAAGTTATTTACGGTTAGTGATCTTACTGATGGGTCAAAGATTTGTCCAGAACCTGCAGGTATCACATTTACAGAGGGTGAATCACTATATCCTATTCCTGCATTTATAATTTTAACATCAGTAATTCTTCCATCAGATATTACTGGTCTAAGTTTTGCACCAACTCCAGTGCCCACACCAACTAATTCTAAATCTGGGGGTGAAAAATACTCTTTACCACCATATCTAACGTCTACGAATGATATTCTACCTTTAGATGCTATAACTTTCAATTCTGCAACTTTACCTGTCTTTGTTATGACACCGGGTTTTTTCTCAAAATTTAAGATGTCAGATCCATAATTAGATCCAGATTCATAAAGATAACTATTAATAATAGATCCACGAACTACAGGTGTAATAACAAGATCACCTGTTCGAGTAAATGTAGTAGGTGAATAGATTGCATTCACACTCAAAGTTATTTCAGGAAATGCAAACTCCTGCAATCCTGCACCAGTTGATGATAATTTAACATAATCTAACCTATCATAATCCGTAGTATCAGTTCCGGCTGCTCCAGCATTTGCTAATCTAAACGAATCATCATCTAATTTTATTATCTTATAACGAGTTGAAGAACTCAATCCTGAAATTACAGTTCCACCAGCAGCGAAATTGTAAGTAATTACCTCACCATTAAGAAACCCATGATTTGGGAAATTAATAGTATTTTCTATAGTTGATATTCCAGAGGGTTTTACGATTAATTTTCTATTTGTATAATTTGTGCCGGAATTTTCAATAATAACTGAACGTAAGAATCTTTTCTTTTCTAATGTTTTGAATATATGAGTTCCTTGAGCATTAATTGTGGTGAATCCAACAGTATTAATTCCTGAATTAAAATCGTTAACATTTTCATATAACCTGATAGAAGAAATACCAATAACTTGAGGATAGTAAACTGATCCATTTGATAAAGTTTTATTTTGATCAGTGTTAGATCCACTAAAAATACCAACACCTAATGATGGGTTTTCATTATTATCATATACCAAAGGTTCACCATTTAATAAATTATGAGGTTCACTAAAAATAAGTTGGTCATGTAAAACATCTATGCCACCTCTTACTGCAGTAGTTCTCCCATCAAACTTCATTTCTCTAAATCTTCTGCGAACAATTGGTTTTAAAACTGCTCCTGTACCGTTACCACCAGATATCGTGATTGAAAGAACATCTTCAATATCAAAACTTTGTTGATCAACTAATACCTCTTTAAGGTCTCCTTTAACCACAGGTTGTAATAGTGCTGTAGTTCCTGATCCTGCTTGAGGAATTGTTATAGATGGTAAACTAATAACATCAAAATTTGAACCACCATTCAAAACTTTAACATCTGTCAAAGGCCCATAGTAAATTTTATCAGCTGATTTGTAGTTTGTTATCTCAACACCATTAACTAAAATACCAGTTGCACCGGGTTCTGTTAAACTTGCATTACCTGATTTTATATTTGCAACAGCAGGGAATTTTTTGAGTATTTTTTGAACACCTATTTCCTCATTCTTGTGTCTCAACAATACAAAACTATGCTCAGTGGTGACTGATATTCTTGTGCCAGATGGGATAGCAGCAGTTGTCAATCCAACGACAGTTAATAGATTTTCTGTTGTATCAATTGAAGATATCGTTGTTATTCCAGAATTTGGTACATTAATTCCTGAAATAGTATCTCCAACTTGTATATTATTCGTATTATCAACCTTTATTGTATTAACACCAACTACAGCAGTGGTCGCTACTCCTACGGTAATTTCACCGTTTGTAAATTCTAAATTATCTGAGATTGGTATAAAAGATCTTGATGGATATATTTTAATTTGGTTATTTGGTACTAGTTTTTCAATATAGTAAACACCTTCCTCCAAACCACCAAGAGGTAAATTTGAATTACTGGGTTTGTAAAAAACTGCATCACCGGTTATAAATCTTGTATTTTGGGGAAATGATATAATGGAGTATTTTTGCGATAAATTACTAAATCCTTGAATATTATTACCAGCAGAACTTGGAATAGTGCTCTTAAACACAGTTTCTTGTATGTCATATGAAGGTAATGAAGTTGAAGCCACATAATATTCTTCATCATCTTTGTTATATACGTTTTGAACGTTTGCTGTTATAACATTATTTCCATATTGTATATCAGATGTTGTACTGAATACTCTATCTAACTTTCTACGAAGGTCATAATCAATATTTGGTAGAATAGTAAATGATTGTCCACCAAGATTTAATTTAACACCATTATTTTGTGTAATATCGGTGATTATGGCATCTGATACCTCAACTTGTTGATCTCCACCTCTTCTAATAACATCAACTTTATCACCAACCTTCAAATTTGATTTGTCAGGTGTGGAAGATAAAATTGCGGTACCAATACCTGCAAAGTTATTAATTTGGAAAGTACATGAAGTATTGTATATCCATGAATTAAAAAATGTCTCTTTAGTATTTTTTATTTCTGGATTTGGTACAACTTCTCCTAGATTTTTAACAGAAATTATTTCACCTTCAGTGGTAACACTTGATGTTGGTGAAGGAATGACCTCAAAATTTGATAAAACCCCAGTAATTCTTAATTCTACTTTTTTTGTTATGTCTCCATTTTCATATCCAAAGTATATCTCATCAGATCTTATATCATCAGTTGTTGATATGTCTGATGTGATGCCTGTACAATTTAGGAACTGATTAACAGTCTTATCAGTGTATGTAATTGTATTGATACCAGATATAATTGTTCCGGTAGTACCAAACCCCACAGTCGAATCTACAGTGATTACAGAAGATCCAATAGGTACATTACCAATGACTTTTGATTTTCCGGGTATTGTGAATGTTCCTTTAATACCACTTCTATCGTTGTATCCGACAAATAGACTCAACTTATAATATGTTTTTCTATTTCTTGTGATTACTTCAACTTCAGATATTGAAGCATTTGTCTGATCATCAGTAGACTTGGTGATTGTTTGTCCTAAAAGTTTATTTGGATCGCCACTTATAACCTCAGTTAATATTATTTCTCTGCGAATATACTCAGCACCTGATGGTTTAATTAATAACTCCTCTAAGTCAACTATTTTAGGGTTGACACCATATAATACGTTGAATAATATGCGGAATGACTCGGCAGTTCCCTTTGAACCATATAACGATTTTGATTCTTTAATAAAATTACTAACATCAATATCTGGAACAAACTTACTATCCTCAAGGCCAGGAGTTAAGGATGATTTTACTTTCTTATAAAATTCTTGTAAAAAACGAACACTTAAATTGTTTACAGAAGACCCTGTTGCATGTGTATCAGATGTACTAGTTGCAAATACCAATTCACCGGGATTATTTGGATCTGAGTAAGATGTTATACCACTAAATCCTCTAATACACCCTGTAAATGTATTAGTTGTTAATCCGGTATAACTTATAATTTCATCATCAATTTTAAATAGTCCGTATTGGTCAGGAAATCCTTTAGTAGACGTAACTTCAATAGTATCACTTACAGACGATATACCAGTTGATAATGTAGTAACTCCTACTATAACCTCTGGTGTAAGATTATCTAACTTAAGATATTGATCTAAATTATCACTTAAGTCTATAACACCACCACGATGTTCTTGAGAAATGTAATATTGTCTTAAAAAGTCAACAGTTTTTGGACTCTCTGAGAGAATATACTCAGGAAGTTGACTTTCTATTACTTGTTGAACTTGTATACGTTTTTCGATTCCAGTTCCTATCATTTTATGACCTGTTTAGTTCTCCATTTGAGTATGATGATGTAACTTTATATCCGACACCAGAGATTTGTTCACCAGATGTAATTGTATCCTTAACCATATTTATGGTGCTACTTGGGATGTTAAAATCTAGATATAGGTCTTGTAATCCTATGACATCATTAGATTCGGGGAATGCTTGCACTTCAACGATATTATTTACCTTTTCAGTCTCTGTTATGTTGATAGTGGTTAAGTTAACCTCACCATGAATATAATCAACTGTTCCAGCTGACTTAACTACAACTACATTTTCTCCACTTTGTGCATCCTTTCTTACGATAGAAATAACACCAGTTTTCATATCTGCATTTGGAGTATCAGTTATGTAAACAGTATTAGTATTACCTTGTATTTTAAATCCTGTACTCTTTATATTTAATCCACCGGGTTTCACATTGAACTGATTACCAAAACAAAGTTCATATTGTGCAAATTGATTTATCAATGCGTTTAGATTTCTTCTTATTTTCACCCTTGTGATGTTTGACGTAATTGCCTTATCAATATTATCAATGACATTTAAGACCTTACTATATTTAAATCTACCACCGAAACGATTTACATCACCGGATCTGGAGTAAGTTGTGAGAGCATTTGTTATTTTTGTATTTAAATCATTAACATTCGATATAGCAGTAGAATTGTAGTATATAAATGACTCAACTTCAACATAGAGAACTTGTAGATCAACTATCTGTTGATTGATGCCTGTCAATGAATAACCCTTTAGTTTTTGTAAAATTTGTGTCTTATCAAAGTCTGATACAAATTCACCATTCTTTGGTTTGATTGTTATAAAAACTGTCCCAAATTGAGGTGGATCTAACTCCTCACCACCAACTACTGATACACTTTCAGTATTAGGGTATACTGTTTGTATAATTGACTCGTAATCTCTTGCTGTAACTGCTCTATATTGTGCTGAGTAAAGTCTTGGGGCAAAGTACTTGATAGAGTCTAACGATTCTATATCACCTCCATTAGAGGCAGCCTGAATAGTATCCACACTTGGAACTGTGGATGGCACTACAATATTTGCAGGTAGAATTGATACTGCCTCATCCTTGTCAGTAAAACTACCAGCAAATGTAAATACTCTAGGCCCATTTCCAGCAGCACCAGAAGTAATGATGTACTGAACCGTAATGACAGCACCGTTTTCTAGTTTTTTACCAAATGTGCCATCTCCAAATAGCAATTCGTACTTTTCATCTTGTATCTCTTGAATTAAATATGTTTCTGATACAGAAGTTACATTAACAATATTGTCTATTATCTTATATTGTTTTCCTAAACCGGGATCTGCAGCACCTTTGACATACACAACAATTGAAGAAGTATCAATATTTGAATTATCAAGAATAAATCTTTGTTCCAATGACCCATCAACAGTAAATTGGGATGTTAAGTATTGTCCCTCTAATATGTTAATTGGTTGTTGAGTAGTTCCAAATTGAGCAAGACCATTATTCACTGTAGTCGTTATACTTTCTGATATTGAGAATACAAAATCAGTATCGTCTTGGGTTCCTACACACACTAGACCGGGTTGTAGAGTTATTGTTGGACTACTTGTATTAGTTGATACTTGAAACTTTACAGACGCTCTGGCTGCTGTTTTAGACCTTGGTACATATCCAATGTTTCTTGCAAGTGATACTACATTCTCTCTTAGAGTTGCAGAATCAAGAAATGACTCGTTAACAACTAAGTTTGAGTTAAATGCTGAGATATATGTATTATATGCGAGTGTGTCAATCAATACAGAGAAGTTAGATCCTTCAAAATCAAAGTCTGTAAAGTTTGAATTTGCTCGAAGGTAGTCTTTAATCTGCTGTTTTATCTGATCAAAGTCTAAATTAGTGAATTTGGTGAAAGGCATTATCTTGTTGCTTGTAATATGAATGTAAAGTCTTGTGCCGGAAACTCTTGACCAATAATATCAAATAATACATTCACTTCAAATTCATTCTCATCGGGTTTAGGATTTACATTTACTTGTAAATTGTCAACTCTAGGTTCAAAGTTCTGTATTGCAATCTTTATTTGATCTTCGATAGCAGACGCAGTACCAAAGTCAACATAGTTATCGAATAGTAAATCACGTACATCAGAACCTAATATTGAATTAAAAAACCTCTCCGTTGGAATTGTTTGCACAATATTCCTCACAGACCTCTTGATTGCGTTCTCGTTACGTAACACAGTGAGGTCTTTTGTGACAGGATGAGGTGAAAAAGACAAATTTATGTCTTTAAATGCTCTTGATATACGTTTTACTGTCATTTAACAGAGTTTTTTTATTATTTATACCTATCTCGGATAATCTTTCATCACATAATCGTCTGTGTCAAAATATTCTAGTATCCACCATGCCACACAACGTGGATTTTTCGCTCCACAAGTAAAAATATCAAAGGCCACACATCCATTTTCAGGCCAAGTATGACAAGAAAGGTGACTTTCACCTAAAGTTAAGTTACAAGTCACTCCTTGAGGTTCAAATTGATGCGTATATGCATTAAGAACCTCAACACCTTCAATTTTACAAGCATTAATACACACTTGTTCAATCATTTTTGCATCATTTAACTTATCAAAGGGTACATTATACACTTCAACAAGCAAATGAGTACCCATATGGGCATTTTTCATCTTATTTTTTCAATTTTGATGGTTTGACACGAATCACTGGGTATTCGCTTATTAATTTTTTGCCACTTTTGACAAATTCTTCACCTTTATCAACTTTTACGACCATTTTTTGCCTCAAAAAATAATATTTATCCCAATTCTGGGTTTTCTTTGCGTTCTTTTGCTGTTTTCCAGAAATAATTCTCTTCTGAACCCAATCCATCACGATCATGACCGTTTTCTACCTGATAATACACGGTGGAAACCTTAAAATCAGGATTCTTAGGTGTCTCAGGAGTGATACTGTTGTCATAAATCCTCATTCTATTGTTTGGATAGAGACAAAACTGACCATTATCGAGTTCTAAGAGGTTATGAGACTTATGTTCGGCAGGCTGTTCACTTGTTGAGTAGTCAATTGAGTCAACGTCTTGATGATAATTGTCTAATGTACAAATATATGTGCCAGTTTGTGTTCCGTAGTCTCTTGTAAGCACTTCATAGTGCATTGAACCGATAAATTGCTTCTGAACAGCAACCACACCATAGTCCATACAGTTCCAAAACTGCAAATTATGCAGTGTCATGTCTGGTTTTGGTGTTTCTGGGTCACTTGTAAACGCAGAAATTGGTAATTTATCGAACATTGCAGCATATTCGGGCAAATATGTCTCAAAATAGAATGCTCTACCGGGTATTGACTTGGCAGATACCCAAACTCCTTTTACAAATTCGCCATGACCACTCTTATGGTCGGTCAAATACTCTTTTCTTACCCATACTTCATAAGAAGGTAAATTCGCAATCAGACAAGCCATCTATTTTCCTTGCCCCCTTGGTCTTTTACGAGCCGAGTTACGCGAGGTAGCCGCGTATTTCGAGTGTTTTCCGGTTCCTTGTCGAGTTTTTTTCGGGCGACTTTCGATATTGACACCCATACTAAACGTTTTTGCCATTACTCTGGTTCCTCCTCTGTCATTTTGGTGGTAAATTCACAGGGGTCATTCTTCCCTGTGAGGTAAAATTCAATTGCAAAGTCTTGCATTCGATCAAAGTATTCACGTTCTGATAGATCTGTGTATACTTCCTCGTCATTTCGGAGTATTGTATACTTGGTTCTACGCATGCGGGTCATAGTATTTGATAAAGAATACAAAGATGGCGAGTATCAATAATAATGAAATAACTGTAATCATATCAAATAATTCTTGTTTTTTCATGTCCTACACGAATACGTGGATCACACCATATCTCAAATCCGGCCTCTTTGGCATCGAGACAGAACGAGACATCTTCGCCACACATATCCTGTACAGTACCTGACTCAAAGACCTGCATCTTCGGAGCAAACCAAGGATACTCGATCTTTTTCTTACCATTTTCATCAAAGTCCTCAAATACACCTTTTTGTATCAATAACCAACCGAAACCTGCATAGTCAACAGTGAAAGGTTTGGAACGTTTCTGTATACTATCGAGTGTTTCATGATTCATAACACCACCATTATTTGAGAAGTCTTCTTCATCTAACCAATGTGCAACTGATGTAGTACGACCATCTTCAGTACAATACCAACCTGATACGATAGGTCTTTGCTTACTTTCATCAACTATAAGTTGTTGACCAACCACAGTGGTTCTCTCTTTTCCTTCTTCATCAAGTATTGGTTCACCTTTCTCATTCTTTAAAGGTTGTATCACATCCTGATATGTAATTGCATCTTTTGGAGTTGAATTTAATATTAACTGCCAGAACTTTTCTGTACTAAAAACAATGTCTGAATCAATCCATAACTGCCAATCGTATTCTAACTTACCATCCCAAGGTAATTGATTAGGCCCTCGAAGAACGTTTGCACCCAAACATTTACAACGGGCGAAATTTACCATCGAAGAATAATCTTGAGATATCTGAATACCTCCACCATTCTGTACAATATCAAAACAAAGTTGTACAAAGTTCTTAAGGTAAGTATAGGAAACACCTCTACCCGGCAAACAAAAAACGATTTTCTTTCCTTTTATTAATTGCTTCGCTAACTCATAGTCCCATTCGGGTTCTTTCTTTACTGGGGTTTTGGCTTTCACCTTAAATCCTTTGGCCATAATTAATTCATTACATAATTATATTCTACATCAATATCTATGCGATGTCAATAAGAACTTTCTTCGTATGTATTTGCCATTTCTTTAGGGGTATCCGTAATTACAGAGTATGTTATATCCCCATTCCAGTATGATCTGTATAATCTTCCCCATATAATATCAAACTCACTTTCATTCAAATTTTTAAATAAGCACTTGTCTTCCAAATAGATGTGATAAGTTTTTGAGGTCATTCGTCTTCTTCGGTAATGATTACATTGCCATCATCAATTTTCCAACTGAGTTTCGTATCTTCATACCAACCCATTTCATTGATAATCCACTCCGGTATTATAGCACAATATTCACCAGATATGTTGCTGATCTCTATAGACGTAATTTGGCCACCGGAATTTTTTTGCATATAATGAAAACCTGTCATCGTTTTTATATAGCGAAAAAAAATTTTAAGTGCGTGTGATATTTGTGTCGCAATCGTAACACTTTGTAGACTAGGGGTGTCACGCATTTTTATAACGGGGGCGGGGGGCGACCCCCCCACTGCTGATCACACGAACGAACGCTTACTGCATTTGGTACTGACGCTCACCAAGTCTGCTTGGTCTGTCACCATACTCACCAGAGTGGCGACCCCACTCATCAAGTGCTTCGGCATATCCGAACTCTTCGGACATTGACCACATGACATCATCAAGTTGATTCTGTGCGTATCCATGCTCAGTAGTCATAAGTTGACCTTTTGAGTTGAAACCTTTAACTGTGTATACAAAAGACATAATAATAAAGAAGGGAATAATGTGAATAAGAAAGGGAATGTATGTATGCTCATTACACAAACTGGGGGTCTGCGTACTTTGAGCAAGGGTGCGGTTGAGATGGTGAGCAACCGAAAGAGGCGATGAACTCATCTAAGAAAGAGACTTCATCAGGTGTTAAAGAATCAAAGTCAACTGTCGCAATGTGGTCTACTCCCCACTCTGCAACCTCAAAAACGAACTCTTCCCAATCGCAACAAACGTATGCGACGTTTTCAAAGTTGTCGTTTGATTTGATTCTGTTTGCTATTGCTTCTGCTTTGTTCATAATAATCGGGGAATGATTGTTTGTTATACTAATATTATAAAACAGATGCCCACGGATTGCGAGCATCTGTAATAAATGTTTACCTACAGTCTATGATCTGAAAGTGCTCATTAAAGAACTTATCAACTCCAGAAACTGGTCTGTTTTCCAACTCTTCACACTTTGCGATTAAGTCTAAGAGTTGCTTTGCCTGTTTGTTGAACTCTTCAGTAGTGTAAGGTTTCTGAGACATAATAAAAGGGGAATTGCTTTACTCCTTTATTATAACTGATCAGTTTTGATGAGCAATGAAGTTTACAAAACTGAAATAATTACGATCCACCAGTTTGTAAGTACCAAACCCATTATCAAAGACATAGCCCTCACTGTCTGTGAGTTCATCTTGAAATGAAGTCTTCATAAGTTTTGAGTCGTGGCGACAGTCGGCCAACATCTCCATCTTCATTTCATAAACCAACTTCCAAAGTCTCATTAGGTTGCGTTCTTTGATTCCGAACCATTCTGGCTCAAAGTCGATCCGCTTTTTAATGTAACCGTTAATCACCTTTTTAAGTTTGGTTGCTTCTTTGGGTGTTGCAAAGTCAACCATCGTTGCCATCTGTCGGGCA
>Ga0209348_1000246_pt1 | contig 30451 bp, 51 predicted proteins | sample ETNvirenome_2_30_FD_184065 | JGI IMG/M metagenome (GOLD analysis project Ga0209348, IMG submission 184065) | Marine viral communities from the Pacific Ocean - ETNP_2_30 (SPAdes) (version 2) | ecosystem: Environmental > Aquatic > Marine > Oceanic | place: Pacific Ocean | collected 2013-06-22
ATGGATGTATATTCGTATGATGGGTGGAGATGGATTACGAAAAGCAAGTGAAGTCGCTATATTGAGTGCAAACTGGTTATCTAAGAAAATAGACAACTATTTTAAGGTATTATATAAAGGAAAGAATGGTAGGGTAGCACATGAGTGTATATTTGATATAAGAGGATATGATGGTATTACAGCAGAAGATGTTGCTAAGAGACTGATGGACTATGGATTTCATGCACCAACCCTGTCATGGCCTGTGTCTGGAACTGTAATGGTAGAACCAACAGAGAGTGAGTCACTAGAAGAGTTAGAAAGATTTGGTGAAGCAATGAATCTAATCAGGTGTGAGATAGATGAAAATCCAGCATTATTGAAGAATGCACCACATACAGCAGCAGTATGTACTGCAACTGAGTGGGATTATCCGTACACAAGAGAAGAAGCAGCATATCCAGTTCAACAAGAGGATAAGTTCTGGGCAGCAGTGTCAAGAATAGATAATGTTTATGGTGATCGTAATCTTGTGTGCTCTTGTGAGGATTACTTTTCCGAATCGTATAAATAACTTGGAACAACCTATTGTCTGATAATAGTGGGAACAAAAAGAATATCACAACTTGAAACTGTATCTGACGATTTAGTAACTGGTGAAGCAGTTCTGCCTATTGTTATTAGTGATCCTCTGATTCCTAACCGTAAGGCAAAAGTCAACCAATTATTCAGATCGATTAGTGCGGGGTCAAGCACCGCCCCAGGTCTAAGTTTCAACTTGGACAGGGACACTGGATTTTACCAGAGCACAGTAAACGAAATTGGTATGACGTTTGGAACAGCGTCATTATATTACTCACGTTCAGCGAACCAAGATGGTTCATCTACACTGACCATAGCGGGTAATGATACAGCAAGTGCAAACTCAAACGTAGAGATAGAACCACAAGGTAGTGGTTTCTTTACTGTTGACGGTCCGTCAGTTTTTAGAGATAACCAGTTATTCTTTGAAGATGACCAGTCATCAGGAAAGAGAGTATTCTTCAACGTTGGTACAGTTTCTACTGCGGGTGGTACGAAGAGATTTGACTTTCCTAATTTAGGAGCAAATACATCTACTACATTTGTCGCTACTGACACAAACCAGACAATAACGAATAAAGTTGTAATTATAAAGGATAATGATCTTAGTATTACAGGTTCTACTGATACTGCAAAGATAGCAAGATTTGAGTGTGACTCGTGGACTGCACCACAGGTAAGGTTATATAAATTACCTGATGCAGGAGCAGCAACTGCTCAAACCACTTTGATTGATGATTTAACAGAGCAGAACTTGTTCAACAAGAACATGGTTAACCCCACGTTCTCTACTACATTATCAACAGATGAGAATAACCCAACCAAGTACATTATATTTGATCAGTCAGGTATAACACAGGATAGAACAGTTACGTTCCCTGATTTGAACGTTACAGTGGTTGGTACAGGAGCAACACAAACTTTAACTAACAAAGTTTATAAGGGTGCTATTTTTGAAGATATAGGAGACGCAAGTAAGAAGATTACGTTTGAATTATCTAATCTAAATAGTAATACAAACCTTAACTTTACCTTCCCAGAAGGTAGTTTGTTAGCACCTCTAAATAATGGTACCGATGCCAACGTTTTAGTAGCAGAAAGAGCAACACAAACTCTTAATGCTAAGACGATGGAGAACATGAAGATCAATAATCCAGAGGACGTCAATGGCGTCATCACTATTGATGCTTCAAACATCACAGGTTCAAGAACCATAGCGTTCCCAGACGGTGATGCAACGTTACTTTCTACTAACAACATTGATGCAGTGGGTGTTAGTTTCGGTGGACCATTATCAGCACCAACATTCGGAGGTAGACTTCGACTTCAAACATTTTTCCAGTCAGGATGGTAATTTAAAATGACAGCAGGAAGACTCGCTGCAAGCAACCCCAGCGCAACGACTAATACACTTTTATACAGAAGTGTGATTGACCAAACAGCATCAACAGTACTCACAGCAACTAATATAAGTGGTTCTGGTGTTACATATCGTGCTGCACTTCGTAATTATGATCAGATTCTTAAATTAGATGGTGATGAACCGTCCAATTTGATATTTAATAAAGGAAACCCAGTATCAACATATAAGTTGAAGATAACACCTGGGATTTCATTCGCAGCAGCATCACCAAACGCTGAAATTAACTCACCAGCGGGTTCAAGAGCAAAGTTACTCGATGTATATAAGGACACTGCAACAATAAACAGATATGTAAAGGTAGAGAAAGTAGCAAACTTTGAAGGAGATTCCGAGACTTTAATAGGTACATTTCAAAATGGTGAAACAATTACTGGGGCAGTTTCAACATTTACAGCAACATTAAAACAGTTCGAGTCTACAACTGGATTAATATATGCAAACATAGCAGACGTAGCACAAGGTGCAACATCAGTCAAAGTTTCTAGAAACACAGGTTTAGCAGAGGGCACTAAGTTGATGCTTACAACGGACCCAACTGTATCAGGAACCGAAGTTATTACTATTGACGCTGGTGGTATCGATGTAAACACTAACACCCTGACTGTTACTCGTGGTGTATATGGTACAACAGCAAGTCCTATCCCTGGTGGACAGTATGCTAAGTCATTCATTGATTCAGCAACCACATCAACAATTAACGAAGGTGCAACATTTACTGCTGCTGACGTTACACTAACTCTTACTGATGCTACTGGATTCTTAGAAGGTAGTTACATTCGTATTGGTAATGAAATCATGTCAGTAACAACAGTTGCTGGTAACGATCTAACTATTGTTCGTGGTCAGTATGGTACATCAGCAGTTGACCATAACGATGGATCAGCAGTTACACAAATGACTGACGCTGGTGATTATTATCTTAACTTCTTCACCGAATCAGAGGGACTTCAAGGTGGAACTTCAAATGCCACTATCAGTTCCAACGTAACACAAGGTTCTGCATCTATTACTAACCAAGATAGATTTACTATTGCAGAAGGTTCAATCGGTGGTGTATATGAGTATATAACTCTTGCCAATCATAATAACGAAAGAACTTATCGTTATGATCAATCAGATTCATCTAACACTGGTCATCCATTCAGATTATCAGAACAAGCAGATGGTACACAGACACTAACAGGTGCTGAATATACAACTGGTGTAACGAAAGTTGGAACTGCTGGTCAAGCGGGTGCATACTTAGATATTACTATTACATCAGGTACACCATTATCACTATATTCATACGCAGAACCAGCAGTAGCAAACACTGCTGACGCTAATGCAAACTATGGTTTCCAAATTGGTACAACACTAACACCTGACTATGAAGAGATATACATCTATGACGTAGCAGGAGAACCATGGGCAGCAGCACAAGCATTTGAAATTGGTGGCACAACATATACTGTACAAGCAAACGGTGTTACTGTTGGTAAGTATGGATATGTACATGAATGGGATTCTGCACAGAATGAGTTAAAAATCTCGCTGGGTGTAGGATCAGAAGCATTTGCAGTAGGGGATCAACTTTATGATACACCTACACTTGTTGATGCTAACAGAACTATGGCAGAAGTTGTATCTGGTAAAGTTCTTGCTATTGATACAGTTAGTGCTGCTAATGCAAGTAGAACTGCTGGAACATACTCTGGTTTATCTCCCACAGGTGGATCAGGATCAGGATTAAAAGTTGATATTGTAGTTGCAGCATCCACAGGTGCAGCGACTGTAACACTCGTAAATGGTGGAAAGAATTATGCAGACGGTGAAACACTAACAGTAACTGACGCTAACTTAGGTGGTGGTGGTGCTCCTAACCTTACATTTGCAACTGATGGTATCGGTGCGGGTGATGGTATTGGTGCAACATCAACAACATATGTGAAGACTGAGGATTACATACATTATGGCAAGGCAATCGCTGCAAACTCATCAGACAGAACAACTGGTATTGTAGTAGGACCTGGGCAAAATCTGATCGTTTGGGCATCAGATACTAACATTGCATTCCAAGTACAAGGATTTGAATCTGTTTCTGAGGATTACACTGTACTAGGTAACGCTAAGACCGCTGATTCTGGTGGTGGTGGTGCGACTCCATAATAAATAGAACATAAGGGAAACCTAGATGGCATTAACACGTCTTAAAAATATCATCACGTCGAGGACTGGTCGTATTATATACGTCAACCCCGACGACTTCGATGCATCGGATGCTTACGATAATAGAGGTAACTCAGCGTTACGTCCGTTTAAGACGTTGCAACGTGCTTTCTTAGAAGTAGCAAGATTTTCATACAGAGTCGGACTAAGTAATGACGAGTTTGACGCATTCAGTATATACCTATATCCCTCAGAGTATGTTTTAGATAACAGACCTGGGGTTGCTGACTTTAATGACGTACAACCGTTTGATGCTAACTCAAACTTTGATCTAACATCTTCAAGTAATGTACTTTATAAATTCAATTCAGTTCGTGGTGGCATTATATGCCCCAGAGGTGTGTCAGTCGTGGGATCCGACCTCAGAAGAACTAAGATTGTACCTAAATATGTACCGTATCCAACAGTCCAAGGATCCCTTGGTATAACTGCGGTTAACGAACCAGGACCAACAGCGATATTCAGATTGACTGGTGGTTGTTATTTCTGGCAGATGTCATTCTTTGATGGAGACAACAATGGAGTTTACTATCGCGGTGATGATATTGGAACTATTGCTCCAAACTTCTCACATCATAAGGTCACATGTTTTGAGTACGCAGATGTACCTGACCTAAACTTATACTACCAAAAGATTTCAAAAGCATATGCTACAATTCCTGACTCATCAGGTGTAGTTGCACAAGACCAGTTACAGGCAAGAATTGAAGAAAACAGGATCGTTGGTCCTATTAGTGATGAATTTGCTATATCACAAATTATCAGAAATGGACAAACAGCGACAGCGTTCACAGTCGACGAACTCGGTAATCCGAAGAATCATGGATTCTCCGTGGGTGTCGCTGTTAATATATCTGGGGTTACTGGTCCTACTGAGCAGGATCAGCTCCTCTATAATGGTTCGTTCTTGGTAACGTCTGCACAGGGTAACCAGTTTACTTATCAGATGTCATCTGAACCTAGTGGTAACGCTATTGGTTCTAACATACTTGTTAAGGTTGAGATTGATACTGTTGACTCAGCATCACCATATGTGTTCAACTGTTCACTAAGATCTGTTTGGGGCATCAATGGTATGCACGCAGATGGAGCATTTGCAACTGGTTTCAAATCAATGGTTGTTGCCCAGTTTACTGGTATCTCACTACAAAAAGACGATAGAGCATTTGTTGTTTATAACCAATCAACTGGACAGTATGAACCACAGGCAGCGGGTTCTGGTGCACACATCAATGGTTTCGCAGAGTATAGAAGAGGATGGCGACATGTACACATACATGCATCTAATGACTCATTCATACAGGTGGTGTCTGTTTTCGCTGTGGGATTTGGAGATCACTTCTTCTCAGAGAGTGGCGGTGACTTATCAATCACCAACTCTAACTCAAACTTTGGTAACACATCACTAAGATCAAAAGGATTCAAGGCAGCAGCATTTACGAAAGATAAAGCAGGACAGATAACACACGTTATACCACCAAAAGGATTGAGTGATGTATCAGAGGTGTCAATCAACTGGGTTACTATTGATATTACTGCAACAAAAGCAGAGGCAGATGCATCAAGACTATACCTATATGGTTATACATCAGAGTTAGGTAAACCACCAAGTAAGATACAGGGTTATACTATTGGTGCTAGACGTGATGACGTTAACACACCTGACAAGATATATGTTGCTCTTGTAGCATCAGGTGCAAGTGAACCTACAACACACTATGCACATATATCCCCAGCAGGACCAACAGTTACAGGTACAAAAGCGGGTGATGATGAGTCACCATTGAAGTTTGACAGTAACAGAAGTCAGTGGTACTTACAGGTTGACAACGCAAACAACACAATATACACAACATTACAAGCGAACAGCATATATCAGAACTTAGGATTCACACCTACCACGTTCATCAGACGTATTCCCGACGCAAGAGACCTTAATGACAGAACATATAGATTCAGATATGTACTAGACAAGGATGCGTTCCCAATACCAAGACCACCTATTACTGGTTTCGTTATACAACCTAGATCCAGCGAGTCAAACTCACCAGCATATAGTAAAACTTACTACATCTATGATGTAGAAACATATCAGACATTTGAACGTGGTGTTACAGATGGTATATACTACTTGACATTCCTGTCAGCGTCAGTATCCCCAGGTGCTACTAACTTCAATGACTTTGAGTTCTCTCAACAGACAGTGGATATATATCCGTCATTTGACAGAGACAACCCAGTTGCAGACCCAGCAGCAGCAGTTTCAGTTGCAGACTCAGAGATATTAGGATTGGTTAGGACAACTGATGGTGCAACACCAACACCTAACGAGAACACACAGTTATCAATTACTAAGGAGACTACACAGTTCTTCTTACAAGAGACAGAGAATAACTTAGGATATACAACCACAGTCAACACACTAACAGGTATAGTTGTTACTGCTAGACTAGGAGATGAAGAAGAGAGAAAGATACCACTTAAATTAAATCCAGACAACTCAGTAGCACCTTTACAGGTAGAACTGAGACGTTACTCTATCCTTAGAGCATCAGGACACACGTTTGAGTATCTTGGTTTCGGACCAGGAAACTACTCAACAGCGTTCCCATCTACTCAGGTAGAGGTTCTAAGTCCAGAGCAAGTCAGACTGTCACAGTCATTGAAAGAAGCAGCAGGAGTTGCTTACTACTCTGGTGTTAACAGTGATGGAGAACTATTCGTTGGTAACCAAGTTATCAACCCAGTTACAGGTCAGATCACTAACGAAGATATCGCTCAGTTAAACGTCCTCGGTGAAGAGGGAACTACGATTGAGACGTTCTCTGAATTGGTATTGACTGATAAACTAACTGTAATTGGTGGAGCATCTAACCAGTTAGAATCTGTATTCTCAGGTCCTGTAACGATGCAGAAGAAACTGACATCACAGGATGAGATTCAGTCTCTTAAATTCACTTATAGTAATGATGATGGTACTGTACTAAAACAAACATTCCTAGCAAATGAACTTGCTGGTGTACCCGATCTTGCTGCTGGATTAGCATTTAACAATGGCGACATATGTTACAACATAGACTGGACCCCAGGTGCATCACTTGGTTGGGTTTATGATGCTGGCACATGGTATAAGATCGGATTGAGTGATACAGCACCGATCACATCACAAAGATATAGTGGTGTAACTCATTATGGTATTGGTATGGCACCTGACGCTTCAAATAGATTGAAGGTCAGTGGCAACACATTCTTCTCTGGTAACATAGATGTTACTGGAACTTATGGTGCTGCCGATAAATATAGATTGGCGACTGGTCTTGCGAATAGCAACAACGGTGTGACATATAGTGGAAATGGATCCACAGTTACATTTGCTATATCACCAGGGCACACCGCATTTTCTGTATTGGTATTCTTAAATGGTGTTTGCCAAGTCCCAGGTGTAGACTACACTGTGACTGGTAACGCAGTTGATTTTAGTATTGCTGGGGCGACAATCCCTGCATCAGGTGATGTGATTCAAATTCGTGAATTAGTAATCTAAGGTAGAATCTAATGTCAACCAAAATAATTGGTAATCAGATTAGCGATGCGACAAGAGCAATTATTACTGCCCTAACTGTCACAGAACAAGTCAACTTACCCAGTTTAAATCAATCACAAATCAATGCCCTTGGAACTGTTGCGTTAGGTACTATCATCTACAACAACAGCGAGAAGATTTTCCAAGGTTACTTACCTGATGTCAACGGACCAGGGTCACCAGGGTGGGATGACGTTGGTGGTGGTGGACCCAGTATTGGTGAAGATAGTATTATAAGAACGAACGGTACTACCATTTCTGAGAACCTAACAATAGGACCCAGTGCTAACAATGGTGTAGAGTTTACTAACGGTTTTACTGCTGCTCCTATTCAAGTTGCAAATGGTTATACTGTTACTATTGAGAATGGTGCAACATGGACTATTATTGGTCCTGACGAAGATCTTAGTGCATATAGATATTACAATAACTTAGGTATTAACCAGCATCTAAGAATGGTGCCAGGGTCTACCTTTGAGTTCGGACAAACAAAAGAAAGAATACTATCATTTGCTAAGTCATCTACTGTAACTGTGGATCACAGCATAGCAAACGTATTTGAAACCAAAAACCCAACAGGGTATAACGGTAACATTACTATGAATTTTAATAATGTACCGAATGAGTCTGGTATCATGTTTAACGGATCAGTGCTTATATACCAACGAAATGGTAATGGTGCTATTACATCTGTACAGGTAAATGGTAGTACAGCAGACACACATTTTAACGTAGATGACTTGACCCCAGCAGAATATGCGAACTCATATCAGTGTATGTTCTACTTGGAAGGTTCTCAGTGGACTTGTTTTGTTATGGTAACCGCATTCGCTAGTTAATTATTATGCCTATTGGAACCAATAAACTTATGCAAATGGGTGGTGGAGGAGGAGACTCTACACCCTACATTGCTGCATCTGGTGGATCTCTTTCAACTGGTTCTCATAGTGACGCAGACAATATACCACTTACTCTACACTCATGGCAGTCTAGTGGTACAAGCACATTCAGTATAAATGATATATCAGGGTCAGGAGAAGGTGTCATCTATGTATGGGCATGGGGTGGTGCAGGAGGAAATGGTGGACAAGGTGGAAATGGCGGTGGGTCTGGTGGATTCGCATTTGGAAGTTTTCAAGTAACAGCAGGACAAAGTTTTAGAGTCGCAGTTGGTGGTGGCGGTGGAAATGGTAGTGGTTGCTATGGTTGTTGGGGAGCAGGAGGAGCAGGAAGTAATGGAAGTTCATGGTGTAATGGAGGACAAGGAAGGTATGCAGGATGTCGAGGATGTTCCGCTGGTGGCGGGGGTGGCGGTGCTGGCACCGTCTTATACAATGGTACCGAAGCATTTGGGAATATATGGTTAGTCGCTGGCGGTGGCGGTGGCGGAGGTGGTCGCGAAGGTTGCGGTGGTGCAGGACAAGGTGGTGGTGGAAATCAAAACGGTCAAGGTGGTTCGTGCAGTGCAGGAGGAGGTTCCTGTTGTGCAAACGGTGGTGGTGGAGTAGGTTCTAATGGACGCCCAGGTGGAGATCGCTCTGGCGGTGGCGGTGGCGGAGGAGGTTACGCAGGCGGTAACGTCGGTGGAGACCCAGGATGTGACTGTCATGGTGCAGCAGGCGGTGGCGGTGGATCTAACTTCGTTATTGGATCAGCGTTATCATCAAGAACTGCTGCTGGAAACTACGGTACCGCAGGGGAATCTGGTCACTCATTCAGAAATGGTGCAGGGAACAGAAATGGTGGTACAGGTAGAATTGTTATTGGTTACGAGAGGCAAACTTAATGGAATTTACTAACATTGACAATGGTGGTGTAGACACCATCACAGACGTACAACGTCACACACATTTCAATTTCATCATAGATATTGATAAGCAGAGTATTATGATCTCTCGCAGTATATTTCATGCACCAAATATACAGTGTCATGTTGGTGCTATCAAGAACGGTAGTAATGGATCTTATTTTACTGAATATGATAACCTTAAATATGGTATAGACATCATAAGACAGAGAGATAAGGCAAGTATCTACTCAATTACACATGACGGTCCAATAGCATCAGATCAATCATGTTTTGAGGAAATATGGATCAGTGGTTTTGATGATGGTGACCACATAGAAGAAGGCACTAATCTATATGATGCAACATTCTGGTTTGTTGAAGGAGACAGTCCAGTAGTAGAACAGAAAATTGTATTCAACATACAACCGTGTAATCACGACACCCCAGGGACTTTTGAGCGTTCTGCTATAAATAAGATGATATATAACCCAGGGTATTATCCTACTGACGAAGAGTGGGAAGCACATCAAAAGTATTTGGAAGATGGGGCGACACGTCCTATTGCTCCCAATTAGATAAATAAAAGAAAAGGTATCAAATGACTCGGTTAACCGTTGCACAAGTTAAAGACCTTAGTAATCAAGGTGGTATGTCGTTCTCAAACGGAACGATAACTGCTAATGGTACCCTCAATGTCACTAATATTGTTATAAATGGAAATGTATCAGGTTCATCAGGTTATATTGTTCCATCGCAGTCAGGACAATCAGGATCATTTTTAAGCACTAATGGATCACAGATCCAGTGGGTTGGAAACTCAACAAACAAAGGTATTCCAAATGGAATTTCAGTATATAATGGTAACTCTACATGGAACAAACCAAGTGGAGTAAAAAGGATTTGGGTTAAATGCACAGGTGGTGGTGGAGGTGGTTCTGGTTATGGAGAATCAGGTGCTGCTGGTGCCCATACAGAAACATTTGTTGATGTAGCAAACATCAATAGTATTTCAGTAACAGTTGGTGGTGCTGGTGGTGGTACTAACTATTCTGGTCGTGCTGGAAATGGTGGTACATCATCATTTGGTAACTATTGTTCATCAGGTGGTGGTCAAGGTGCCAACAGGAGACAACAACATGATGGTGCCACAGGTGGTAACCCTAACCAAGGTTCAGTAAGAATCTATGGTGGTTCATCACAGGGTCATAGAAACCCACCAGGGTTAGGACATGGCGGACACAGTTTCTGGGGTGGATCTGCGCCCACTTCTCATAGACAACAACAATGGGCACAACGACATCGTGCTCATGCTGCATTTGGAGCAGGCGGTTCATCTGCAAGAAACAGAGAACGTGGTGGAGACGGACGTCAAGGAATCGTGGTTGTCTACGAATTTATTTGATATAAATAACAACGAAGGAGATTTAGTACCCAATGAGTACCCTTAAAGTAACATCAATTAGAGACCTCTCAGGTTCTGGTGGATTAAACCTAAGTTCTGGTTCCATCACAGTGAACGGTACTCTTACTGTAAGCAACATTAATATTAACGGAACAATAGCAGGGTCATCTGCACAGGTTATTCCGTCAGTATCAGGACAGTCAGGTAAATTCCTGACAACAAACGGTAGTACAATGTCATGGGGTACTATTGAATCAGGTGGTGGACCAAAATCCATTTCAGTGTATAATGGTAATAGTACATGGAATAAACCGTCAGGTATCAAACGTATCTGGGTTATGTGTACTGGTGGCGGTGGCGGTGGATCAGGTTATGGTGAATCAGCGGGTGCTGGTGCACACACAGAATCCATAGTCAACGTTGAGAATATCAACTCTATCTCTGTTACCGTTGGTGGTGCGGGTGGTGGAACTGGTTACTCAGGTCGTGGTGGTAACGGAGGAACTTCATCCTTTGGTAACTACGTCTCATCTGGTGGTGGACAGGGTGCTAACAGACGTCAACAGCATGAAGGTGCTACTGGCGGAAGTCCAAACCAAGGTTCAGTTAGAATCTATGGTGGTTCTGGACAAGGACATAGAAACCCACCAGGGTTAGGTCATGGTGGAACATCTTTCTGGGGTGGTTCTGCTCCTACTGCTCACAGACAGCAGCAGTGGGCACAGCGTCATAGAGCACACGCTGCATATGGTGCGGGTGGTAGTTCTGGTAGAAACTCTGAAAGGGGTGGAGACGGACGCCAAGGTATTGTAGTAGTTTACGAATTCGATTAACAATGGGAAAAAGAGCATTAGTCCGTGCAGACGGATTTATTACAGACATCGTTGAAGCAGGAAGCGAATTCGAGGTCTACACAGGTCCAGGGTCCGCTATGAAGTGGATGGATATACCTGACGAAGCATCTAACTTATGGAAGATGGAACTAGGAGAGTGGATTCCAGATTTTGAATACCACGACCCAGAATTAATTCGCCAAGTAAGTTATGGCGACCCAGGGTTGCAACTTTCTATGATCTATAATGACATTAAGAATGGTACATTAGATCAGACAGGTGAGTTTTTCAATCACATCAAGAAAGTTAAAGAAGAGTGCCCGAAAGTAGAATATGAAGAGGTAGAAGTACTCGATGAAATGAGTGGAGAAACTCACACAGAGATGCAGAAAGTGTTACCAGATGAACCATTCCCACATGATGAAACAATGCCTGCATGGATGGGTCCAGAGGAAATGCCAGAAGAAGTTCAGATAGAATTTAAGATAGGAAAATACGATCCAAAGAACGAAGAACAAGTACCTGACGCTTAACTTACATAATGCAAATTCGTAATGTACTCATTGTGGGAGGTGGTACCGCAGGATGGATGACTGCTACCGCCTTAGTGAAACTTTGCCCACATATTAAAACCAGTCTAATAGAGTCGAAAGATCAACCCATCATAGGTGTAGGAGAGTCTACCCTAGGGCAGATCAACGACTTTTTTGCGTTATTAGACTTGAATGATGAAGAATGGATGAAGGAGACAGGAAGCACATATAAATCCAACATAAGATTTACTGATTTCTATAAGAAAGGAGAGACATGGGATTATCCCTTTGGTAAATCTACTATTGTAGATGATCTACCACATGGGTGGATGTCATGGTTTGCTCTGAATATAGAGAAACCAGAGAAGTTTACAAGAGATACATTTGCTCGATCTATGAATATCATAGGTCATCTAGCATATGCTAATAAACTAACAAGATGTGATAAGTTTCCTTTCGATCATGATACTGCATATCATATGGACGCAGTTAAGTTTGGTCAGTGGTTACGAGACAATAGATGTCAAGAAGTAAATCATATGTATGGACACATCACAGGGTGTGTAAAAGATGAGCATGGTAACATTGACATATTATATGCAGGAAGTAAAGAACTAAAATATGATTTGTATATAGACTGCACAGGGTTCAACTCAGTATTATTAGAAGGTATTATGAACGTACCTTTTAAATCATTTCATGTAAATGAAGGTGGTTGTCTATTAAATGATACAGCAGTTACATGTCATATGCCACATGAACAACCACACTTGGAAGTTACTAATACAACTACATGTACAGCAATAGACAATGGTTGGGTCTGGGACGTACCATTATGGGAGAGATCAGGGTGTGGTTATGTACACTCAAAAGATTTTGCAAAGAATCCAGAAGAAGAACTATATCAATACCTAGTTAAAAGAAGTGGTAAGTATAGAGCAGACCAAGCAAAGTTTAGGACAGTACCATTTAGAAATGGTAAGCATGAAAAAGCATGGGAGAAGAATGTAGTAGCAGTTGGGTTAGCAAACTGTTTTGTTGAACCATTAGAAGCAACAGGACTACTAACAACACATGAACAGATCATTAGAATCTGTAACACTTTGAAAGGTAGAGAGGGATTTGTACCCAAAGTTGAAGCAGATATGCTAAACTTAGTGAATGATCTTGAAATAGAAGGATTCAAGAATTTCATTGCTGCTCATTATGCCTTTTCTGCTCGGGAAACACCCTATTGGCAAACCGTAGCAAATGATGTAGAATATGATTTTACGACTGCATCACTAGATAATCTATTTGTTAAATATAGTTCTGAAAAGCATGTTACCTATGAATGGTCTGGCGATCAAAACTATAATGACGGACTTAGATACATAGGAGCAGGCATGGGTTTTAATCCGCTAAATAAATTTACATTGAAACTTACCCGACTACAAAATCAACTATCAGAGGCAGCGGACAAGATTGAACTTGACAAAGCAGAGTTGTTATTTGACGGTTGGAACAAAGCAATGTATCATTGGTGTGATGATCTACCCTCGTCATACGAATTCCAAAAACAAACTATTTACAGTTAATTATGACAGTACCATTAGATGTAGTATTACCTGACGGAGAATCGTCAGAAGTGCCCGAAATGCCTGAGCAAATTACAGAGGTAGATACTGCAAAAGACGCAGTTAAATCATTTGAAGATCTCTGGTTAAATTTACGCTATCAGCACAGAGAAAAGTATAAAGAATATACTGAACTACAAGCATCACTATCTGCTATGAACTTTGAGTCAGCAGAGACAAGAGTTGACTTCACTAGAATGAATGAAATGCGTGATGATATTGTTAAACTAGAAGGTGGTTTAGAAACATTAAATCTATACAGAACCCTAGTATTAGGAGTAGAAGCAGAACCTTGGTTAGAGATTGAAATCCAAGAGAAGCGTAAGAAGATTAAAGTTAGAACTAACTCTAAGTATTCTAAAAAAGGTGGAGATTATTCCAAGTATGCTAACTGGGAAGCAGATGCAACTAAGACTGATGCTGACGTAAACATTCCTAAGTAAATGATGAATCTTGATTATATCTTTCCCACACCAATTTGGTGGGTTGATTTGAAGATTGACGTGCAAAAAATGCAGGATATTTGTTATGAAATAGCAAATACTATGGAGGGTAAAGCACGAAGTAATCGGGGTATATTGAATTATCAATCCCCTGATTTTATGGGAGAACAAGTAATCGAAGATTTAGATAATGGAACTCATGTAGATGAGTTTGGTTTATTATTAAAAGATATTAAATCAAATGCACTAGAATGTTATAAAACATTTGGTCCAATGTCTACTGAATTATCATTTGCAAATGCGTGGATTAATGTAAATGGAAATGGAGGATATAACGAGGTACATACACACCCAGGGTGTGTAATATCTGGTGTATATTATGTTAAAGTACCAACCACAGGTGAACCAGGGCAGATATGTTTTCACCGTGATGGCACTGATGGTTATGTATTACATAGTCTCGGTGTAGCAGAAGATATGAGTACAGCAGAAGTACCTCATACCAGTAGTACTTGGTCTTATCCACCAGTAGAAGGTAGGTTAATCTTGTTTCCTGCTTGGTTAAGTCATGGAGTTAGAGAGAATGAAACTGACGAAGATCGTATCAGTATTTCATTCAACTTAGTTCCTAAAAGATCAAAACAAGATCTGTTGAATATTGTTAGAAACAATGCTACTTAATGTATTTCCAACACTCATACGATTTGGTACGATAACACCCTCTGAGAGCGACCTAGAAGCGTCTCTGAGCGTCTTAAATGCCTATTTTGACCAATCCAGTAAAGGAGACTATGGTTTAGAATCTGGATTGTCTACTGGTTCACAACGTGGTGGTAAAGAGTTATTCGATCATGAAGAATTAGACTGGTTGACACACCCTATCATGGTAGAAGCAGCAGACTATTGGAGGAATGATCTAAACTATCGTAGAGACTGGCACATATATTTGGATAGTATGTGGAGTAATAAGCACAGCGAAGGAGATACTACTGGCGAACATTGTCATAAATCAGGTAGAGGTAAGTCAGATGTATCAATAGTATATTATTTACAGAAACAAAAAGGTGCAGGCAATATAGAATTTAAGAATCCATTAGAACATATATGGAGAATGTTACCACTTGATGAAGATTATGATGATTGGGTAAGAGACGATTACTATCATCAAGGAGTACAATATGATTGGCAAGAGGTAGATGCAGAGTCATATAATTATATAATATTTCCTGCATGGTTAAAGCATAGAACCCAACCAGCAAAAGGAGATAGGATTGCTATTAGTTTTAATGTAGCGGGTTGCCCTATTGACCCAACAGAGGGCGATTTTGATTGAGTTACCATTCTTAGACCCAACTGTATTTTATGCAGATGATAGACCAAGGGTATGGAGAAAGGCAGTACCTAAATTTGTAACGTGGGAAGACGCAGAAAATGCCCTAAATGCCCCTTGGAATCACGTTATCACAGTTATAGATGACTATGGTAAACGTATGGATTTAGATATGGTAGAGGAACCTTGGTTCTACAAACAGGTACCAAAGAAGAAAGAACTATTTGAGTTAGCGAATGAAGGTTATACGATTAACATATGTCAGTATGGTCATGGGAACACATATATTGAGAAATTATTGAAAACTATTGAGTCCACGTTTGATGGGTGTAGTGACTGTCATATCTTTATTACTACTGGTGTGGACAACTCACACCCCTCATTTAAACCACATTTTGATAAACCTTGTAACTTTATTATGCAGATGGAAGGTAAGACTAGATGGAAGGTATATAACGAGAGGTGTAGTGAATTACTTGAAGGCACAGACCCACCATACACACCAAATGAAGATGAATTAACAATCGCAATAGATACTGTACTTGAACAGGGAGACGTGTTATACTTTGGTAGTAGACACTATCATAATACTGAACATAAAGAAGGTTCAAGATTATCAGTTAGCATACCTACTTGGTTTCCTAAAAGATGTGAATGTTCAGACAGGACACACTATAAATTATTACATGAATAAACTTATCCTACCATTTCTAAATCCTAAATTATTTGTGTGTGGAGATAAACCACGAGTATGGAGGAAAGCATTACCTGACCCTACACAGTATGTGAATTGGGATACAGTTGCACATTGCTTTAATAACCCTTGGTATTATAGAACTCAGATATTAAATAGAGACGGAAGAAGATTGATGTTACCAGAAAAGTTTGAAGTCTGGTACGAGAAGGGAGTGCCACGCAAGGAAGAATTATTCGCAGCAATTAATGAAGGATATACATTTATTATTGAACAGTATGGACATTATAATGCAGCAGTAGATAATCTATTAGAGAATATAGAATCAGTATTCGATTGCAACTGTGATGCACATATATTTGGAGCAGCAAAACCAGATAGCACATCATTTGGTTCACATTGGGACATACCACCTAATTTTATATGTCAGATAGATGGAGAGACACATTGGAATGTATTTGAAGAGCGTTGTTCTGGTCTCATAGAAATGACTGATGAACCATACCTACCAGATAAGAATAATCATGAACTCACAGTAGCATTAGATGTTACACTCAAAGCGGGAGACGTCATGTACATACCCGCTAGGACATATCATAAACCATTTCCTAGTGGTAAACGATTGAGTATGTCTATACCTTGTATGTACCCACTTGATGTAGAGAGCGACAGGAAACAATATGTTATTGAATAATTGCTACCCATTGCCTGATCCTATGGTGGATCAGATCGAGGAGATAGTAACCTCGCAGACATTTCCTTGGTACTTGTTAAAAGAAACAACGTTTGCTGATGAACAAGCAACACCATACGCAGGAGTGTTTGATAACAATAGTTTCTCTCATGTATTGGTGATGGACTATCAAGTTGTTAGTCACCAGTATGATCTATTTGAATCAGCATTGAGACTGATAGCACACCACGCAAAGCAACCATTTACTGACATATACAGAGTCAGGTTAGGGTGTCTGTTACCTGATAACCTACCACACCATTGCCCTCATGTTGACTTTGAAGAACCACATACCACAGCATTATATTATGTGAACAAGAGTGATGGAGACACATTCTTTTTTGATTTCAAAGAGGTAGATCATGTAGCACCAGAGAGAGGTAAGATGATAGTATTTGATGGACTAGACAAGCACGCAAGCAGTAGTCCAAGCAAGGGGTACAGGATAGCACTCAATATTAACTTCAAACCTAGGGTTACATAATGCCCATTTTGCCCAAATTGTCTTGAATTTAAGACAGTTTTGTGGTAAACTGTTTGAAAATGTGGTTAAATAAACATATACGCATAACCCAGTATGCACCTATGTTTCCTAAGTCCGCTATTCTGACACCAGATCAAAAGAAACTGGTACGTCACGCTCTTTTTGCCTTACAGAAAGAGTATTATCAAAAGTTGGGAGAAATTCCACCCGCTAAACTAATCTTATTAGATGAAATTGCAACAGCATTGCACCTTAGAGATGAATACCTATGATGATTTCCTTGACGAGGACTATCATCAAGAGTTATTGTCTATCCTTACAGGGTGGGAGTTCCCTTGGTTCTACCAGAATACTCTCACAGCAGGAAGTCAAGACGTTGGAGCATTAGGATTTAACCATTGGTTAAAGAATGATACTGACCCAGAATTTTCTGAATTAATTGCAAAAATGCAAGAAAAAGTGGGAGCAAAAGAGTGTTATAGAGCAAGATGTGACATGACAATGTATAATCCAAAAGGATATAGACATGACTTTCATACTGATGCTAAACACCCACACCGAGTTTGTATATATTATGTGAATGATAGTGATGGAGATACTATAATAATGGGAGAGGATAATTCAATACATAGAGTCACACCCAAAGCAAACAAAATGATTACCTTTAATGGTAAACATTTACACACAGGTCACAGTCCTCAACTACATAAATGTCGTATCTTAATTAATGCAAACTACTCACTTAACGGATAAAGTAATACCTCTATTCTCTACACCTGTATTTGTAGAGGTAGGTAAGAATATGCCTGATGTTATTCCTCAAATTAAGGATTTAGAATATCATAATTATTCTAATAGACATAAAGGTGGAGAACAAACTACCAACATGAATATACTGGACACACTACCAGAATTAACAGAGTGGTTAAGTCCATTTGTTAAGGAGTATGTGTATGATGTCATGGGGTGTGATACTAAGAATGATATAGACATACCTTGTTCATGGGTTAATAGACATAAGTTTCAAGATAAATCACATGAACATAATCATAGAAACTGTTTATATTCTGGAATAGTATATTTGGAGTGCGAACCCAACGGTGGTGATTTAATATTCACCAACCATAAATTTGAAATGATAAGTCCAGATAGGACACATTACAACATATACAACAGTATGAAGTGGACTATCAGACCAGAGAAGGGCATGGTTGTTATGTTCCCTAGTGACCTATTTCATTTTGTAACAGAGAATGTATCAAGTGAGATAAGATACTCGTTAGCATTTAATATGATGTTACGAGGAAAGTTTGGCAATCCCTCGTCATTCATAAACCTATGAGTACACCTTTATTCATTTCAGAGAGCATACCATTGGAAATTAGAGACATACTAAAAGCACTATCAGTTGGTAGTAAAGCAGCATGGCAAGGATTTGAAGGTACTATTGGATTTGTGAGTGATGACTACATCACATTAATATTAAGAGAGATACCTGACGAGAATACTAGATATGGATTTAGGACAGTCAGTCTAGTAGTCAGAAGGTGTGATTGGGAAGAATTAGAACTAGACCCAGTACATTTTAAGAGAGTGAAAGCATATAGAGGTAGGATACAAGACCACGCAGGGAATGATATGCTACCACCCACAGACAAAAGATAAACTGTCACAAGGGGTTGACTACTGTTCAACCTATGCACTATACTAAGAAATATTATATTATTATTGAGTTGACAATTACATTACGACCACATCAACAGCGAGCATTTGACACAATGCGTAAAAACAACAAAGGTTCAATTATAGTACCCACAGGTGGTGGTAAGACTATGATTATGATTGAACACGCTCGTATGACATATTGTCAGAACTCAGTACCTAAAACTATTGTAGTGGTTGCACCTCGCATACTACTAGCAAATCAATTATGTTCAGAGTTTCTAGAACAGAACCTAGACGGTTGGTACAATCAGTCTATCGAGGTTATACATTGCCACTCAGGAGAGACTCACTTCAAGTCAACTACTAAGACTAAGCAACTAGAAGAGTGGTATCACAATACACCTAAGAATCTTATCATATTCACTACATATCATTCATTACACAAGATCACAGATAGTCTTGATATTGAAGTTGACGTAGCATACTATGATGAAGCACATAACTCAGTTACTAGACGATTCTTTGATGGTACTCAGGCAATGAGTCACAGATCAAGACAATCATATTTCTTCACAGCAACACCTCGCATAGCACATCAACATGAGCGTAGCATGACTAACGAGAAGGTGTATGGTAAGAGACTTATCAATGTACCCGCACCAGAACTCGTAAGTCAAGGTCACATACTACCACCAACTATCGTACCGTTTGAAGTTGATGCAACTAGAACCAGAGAAAATTGTCATGAAGTAGATGCAGAGTCAGTTGACGATATTATTGATACACTAGATGATACACACGCATCTAAGGTACTTGTAGCAGTTCCTAGTAGCGGTGTATTACAAGGTATGATCGCTAAGACCACTCTATTGTATCGCTTGTCAGAGCGTGGATACGACACCTTACACATCACATCTAAGTTTGGTGCTATCATCAATGGTAAGAAGGTATCAAGAGAGCATTTCTTCGATACTCTTACAGCATGGGGTAGAGACCCAGATAAGAAGTTTGTTATCTTTCACTATTCTATTCTTAGTGAAGGTATAAATGTACATGGTCTTACACATTGTATCTTGTTAAGAAACCTTAACGTAGTTGAAATGGCACAGACTATTGGTAGAGTTATACGACTAGATAAGAGAGATAGTAACAGGTTGCAGAGTGGAGAACTAACACCTTGCAAGTGGTCACTATATCATAAACCTACTGGTTACATCACAGTACCAGTACACAAGACATCAAAGAGAACTATCAAGAGACTAGAATTAGTTTGTGATAGTATCTTTAACAAAGGAGAACCACCACTTAGTATCGTTAGATAATGGGTAAAGTTTGTACACTATTTCCACAATTCTATTATCATGGAGAGGTAGAGAATCATCTAGAATTAAAAGATAAACTATTATCTGAAATGAAAGATGCAACTCTATCTCAACCAAGTGAGTGGAATTGTAGTGTTCAATCATCATTTGAAACTAATACAAACATGACTGATTTCTCATGGGATTTCTTTTATAATAGTATTAAATCTAACCTCATGGAAATGCACTCGGAGTTAGGTGGTAATCCACTCTCACGCATAGACATGACCGAAGCATGGTTAAACAAATATACTAAGGGAGATAGTCAAGAGGTACACACCCACATAGGAGGAGACGACTGTACTTTTTCACTTGCCTATTTTGCCCAATATGCTGAAAATGATGCTAAATTTATATTCTATGACCCAGATCAAACTAAACATCTAGGTAATTATAGTAAACATTACAGCACAGTTAACACATGGTTTCCTGATGTACAAGAAGGAGATATAATAATATTTCCCTCATGGTTACATCATCAAGTAGATGTTCACAGATCAGATACTACTAGAATCACAGTATCAGCAAATTTTAAAGTAAATTCATGACATACAGTACACCTGACGTCAAGGTAATTGACGGATACTTTCCAGATTGGTTAATAGAAGATGTAGGCAAGTACTTGTCAACTGATTTCCCTATGTACTATAACAATACACCATACGGAGACTATAAGAAAGCAAGATTCTGGGGTAATACTGTTATTAGGGATAACGAGTTTACAGGAGAGACACCTTGGTATTGGTTTTTCGCTTATCTTAATGAATGTATAATGAAAGATATATGTAAAGACCTACCTTTAAGTCATATCCATAGAGTTTTAGTCAATGCTCAACACCCACATCAAGTGAGTCAGACTCATACAGATTTTAACCATAAAGCAACAAGTATCATATACCACGCATACGGTCAGAGTGGCGATACAACATTCGCTGACGGTCACAGAGTACCATTTAGAGAAGGTAGGTTAGTCATATTTGATTCCCAGAAGGAACATGATGGCGAACCACCTAATGAAGATATAAGAATAACACTAGGAGTGATCGCACCACACAAGGGTGTGTCAGTATATTAAGTGGCACATAGTTTGTTGAAATTGTACGACAGTCATATAATATAGAACTATCAAACAATTTCAACCACATTATGTCAAGAAAAGAATTTGAACTCATGTATGATGCTTTCAAGAATTATCACATCTACATGACACCAGAACAAAAAGAGTTAGCAGAAAAGATATTGAATGAAGGTTTCTACAACACAGGTGCAAGATCATGATGTACCCAGACATAAGAGACTTCCATAAACTTCAAGGTAAGGAAGTTGACATTAAACTATCATGGGAACAACTCAATGATATTATGTACTACCTAGAATGGAAACTAACAGACATATCCGAAGCAGGGTGTGACCTAGAATTTCCAGAGGTAGAACAAGCAATGGAATCACTTGAAAAACAACAGTATCAAATTTACAAACAGGGGTGCGAAGCATGAAGCATACAATCACACTAGATGACATGGAAATCACAGCACTCAATATCCTATTAGAGGGAGAGAGTGAGATTATGGTAGAGTCTAGACTCAATACTACTGGCAATGTCAACCCAGACAGGAGAGAGATTCTATTAAATCTGGTTTACACCAAAGTATTTGATGCTTGTTATAAAGCAGATAAAGACCCTAACAACGATTATGATATGATGAAAAACTATGATAGGGTTCTAGCATGACACTTAAAGAGACATATATTAATACTCTCGTTAATAGCATGAGTATGGAAGATTTGCAACAATATGTAGCAAATGACATGGCAGATTTCTTGTGTTATGTAAATGATACTGATGTACTTAATGAATTTTTAATTAAGGTAGAACATACCACAGATGAACAATTTTATAATAAGTTTGTAACCAGTTATATTACTGGCACACTACCTGTTTAAATCCTAGAATCATACCTTTATAATGATAATATATTTCAACCACAAAGACATGGACACACTCACACATAAAAGACAACTTGATGATTTCGTTGACTATGTGTGGTCATTCTATGGTAGTGATGATGACTCACTATACCCAATAGAAGGACTAACAAAGTTAGACATTTTCAAAGCAACTGCTATCTACTTCAAGAGCATGAATGACAATGTTACATGGGGAGACGGAGATAGTCTCGACAGAGAGCGTGTAAGAGACATCTTAACTGATGTTATGGGCATGACAATCAACTACAACCCACAGAGGGGAATTACAGTTCAAGACTTAAAGGATTTAGCACTATGAGTTACACCAACAACGAGACAGCACTTCTTACTTTGATTTCTAACATCAACAACCAATTTTATTATATTGGAGAGGACAATGATAAAGTTGCACCAGTTGATGTAAAGAAATTCACACAATATTGTGTTACATTTATTGATTCATTGGAGATAGATCATGACTAGACTATGGGAATACCCAGAGGACAATCCCTATGGAGAGTGTACCTATGATGGTAAAGTTGAAGTTTATTTCAACATTTGCAATTTACTTACTGATGCTGAACTTAACAAAGTTTGGGATATAGTGGGCAAAGCGTGTGACAGAAATAATATTGACACAGATGGAGACCAACAGTTATCCGTTAGGTTGTATGATGATATTGTTGCAGAGGACAATGATGATTAACTACAATCAATCTGACCTAAATCTATTAGATGACCTACATGATATTGTAGGTCAAGATTATGAAGGTGGAAAGCATGACCTAGTAGAGTTCATGTTCAATTTATTAGAGCGTAATCAACTCGAAGAATTAAAAGACATTATCACTAACCACTATGAGCAGTAATCAAATCAAAATCGAAACATTCGATAAGTACATCATGAGAGGTGGAGATCAATCACTCTCAAATATAGAGGACTTATGTTCCTATGGTTTTATATTATTAGGTGTAGAACCTGATGATGAAAATGTATTCAATGACGTAGTTATTGGAACTATTCAGAAACTCACACAAAATTTGACTTAACATTATTATTGGAGTATTATGGAAGTTGTTATTCAACCTATGAATCTATTTGAATCAGAAATTTGCGTAGATTGTGGAAAACCTTGCCACATGGGTTCTGGAAGATTTGTTAATCGTTATGCTTACTACGGAGACGAGGTAGAAGGTTGGCGGTGTGGCGAATGTTCAGCAGAACTAGATAGGTTACAAGAAGAGTTAGGATTTGACCTATGAGACCCTATTTTTTATACATCTTAATAGCATTTGTATTTCTAGGATTAATTAAGAATACTATGAAATTACATAAAGGAGAAGGTGTACAAGAGCGTATTAGAACACGCAATGAACTATTACAACAGCAATTAAAACAGTTGGAACAATGATAACACCCGAATCCAAAGAGAACAACTACTTCACTAAAACAAGTGATGGACAATATGATAGGCATAAGTATAAGATTAATTGTAAAGATGGTAGTTCAGTCATTACATACGATTATAATGATGTTATAGAGAACTATTGGCATAAACATCAATTAATAGAGAATGTAGAAGTATTGGACATTAAACCCAAGAGATCAGGCGGTAAGGGATTTTGAAAACAGATACACTACTAAGGATACTCAAAGTTGTTAGAGTAAAGAAGGTTAAGTATAAACCTACTCGTAAACATTATAATATGCACTTATACGGTTAATGAAACATACATTATTTCCCATACAATACTACCATTGCAAGATACATAACCATAAAGAGTTATTTGGTTCACTATTAGAAAGTGCTAAACATTTACTTAAAGATGCTCAGGGTAAATGGAATTGTAGTGTTTATACAACTTACTTTGAAGAGCAAGATGTAGTAAATCCTGATGAACTAGGGAAAGTCCTCGCACCTTATTTGTATCAATATTTTCCTACACATTGCAACATAGATTTAATAAACTCATGGTTAAACTTATATAATAGTGGACACACACAAGAACCACATCATCATGTAAATTTTCCTGACTTTATTAATTTTAGTGGTGTAGTATTCATACAGTATAAAAAGGGAGAAGATGCCAACTTTTATTTTGAGAATTTAAACTTAGAGCATACAGTACTAGGTTATACACATATATTTGAACAAGATCAGATATTAACACCTGATATAACAGAAGGCGATTTGTTGTTATTTCCCTCGTTTGTACGTCATGGTGTAAAGACTCAAAGATTTGATAATAACAGATTAACGCTCAGTTTCAACCTTGCTGTGACACCTATGTAAGTGTCACACAATTTGACACAAGTGCTAGACGTGTGATTATAATGGATATATCAACCACAGATAACATGATTTTCAATTTCCTAGAAACAAGTTTCCAGAATGTTAGATCATCTAAGAGAACTGACCAGTTGCATGACGCATTGCTAACTCAGTTCCTAGAAACCTATCCAGAACTAGCATCACTACATTGGAGACAAGAGTATAAACTACAACAAGACGCATTTGGTGGTACATTTGATATTGATATTGTAGGACTTGATGACAATGGTTATATCAAGTATGCAATTCTTGCCAAGGCAATCAACAGCAATGTCAACAAGAATATCAAGAATTATGCTAACACTACCATAGGCGAAGCATCAAGACTATTCTATGCACCTATCGTAAATGAAACAATCGAAAAGATATTATTTGTTTCATTACTACCTAGAACAGCACCTAGATTCAATAAGAAGGGAGAAGTTGTAGGATTTGATGACGTCAAGTCAGCGAAGGATAGAACCAACATTAAACCAGTATTGAAGAGACAATACGGTAACAAAGTACAATCTATTGATCTATTCTATACTATTGACAATGTAAGATCAGGATTGACTAGCGAAGATTATAACACAATAACACCTAGTTTTGTTGATTCATTTGTATTCGAGGTTTAATCATGATGTCAGTAGCATTTTCAGAGTATAAGGAAGAGTGGTTAAAGAGGTGTGATGAAGATGATCGCACCATACCCACATTTGAACAGTATCTACACGCAGTCAACCTTGGTAGGAAATACTCAGCAATTTATGATAAGTATGGTTTCTTAAAGGAGGACTATTAAATGAGATACGAGACATTCGAGGAAATTTCAATAGGAGACATTGTATCATACAATCGGGTATGGGGATATGTTTTATCAAGATTTGATGACACTAAAACAGTCACAATAATAGATGAATATACAGATCAACGTCATAACGTGGATTATAGAAGAGTGCAACTATTAGAGAAATTCGAGGAAGGATTAATCCAGTTCAAATAGTGTCACACACATTATAGCAATCGACATTCACTCGACTATAATGAATATATCAGGTCAAGGGTGCTAAACATTCACAAGTGCTTAGGGATACCACACTTGATTTGACACACTCACACAAACGATAAACTACTCAGTAGTTTTATAGTGGGCAAGGCGAACCGTCAGGTTTTAATCCTAGATTGCCAAACTAGGTTGCCCACTATTTTCACACTTAGAACACATAAGTGTTTTTATTAGGTTAATTAGGTCACATTGCTCAACTGAGGAGGTGTAAGTCCCCACTAATAAATGACAAGTCAGTTTATTAGAAGATTACCACGCAATATTATTATTAAAGGTCAGTAATGCAACTCGCCACCAACTGACCGCCTATCAATCTTTTATTAATTCAACCACAATGAGAAAAGTATCACTAAATTTTATAGTTGACAACCTTACTGAATTAGGTTGGGATTACACAGCAGGCAGAATGTCTAGATCAGGTATGGAAATCTATGATGGCATTATGAGACATTGCGGTATCCTAGAAAATCATGAACATTGGAATGAAGATGTTTATGCTGACTCTAACGGAGACTGGTAGTATGCAGTTTACAGACAGAGAACTAGGATTAATCGCTCACAAACTAGGTATGACATATTGTGACCTAGACACACCTAATAGTGGTAACACATGGACATTTGAGCGATATGGTAAAGACGCAGTTGTAGGAGCATTTAAGAAGGTTCAAGAAGAAATCAAGAACAGAGGATTAAATGCTGACACACTTGAACTAAAACGTCAACCCTATGGTGTGCCACTTCCAAAAGAGTCCGCCTTTGGACTCGATAGAGATTTTGAGGTGTTACGATTATATCGTAAAGATCAATCAAAGATCAAAAAAAGACCAACCACACATTATTGCTAAAAGCAGGAGATTAAAATGAATGAGGTCAACACACTTATACCTACCTACGATTTTCCTAGTAGTCCTATCCTATGGTTGGGTTTCATGGGTATAATAGTAGCACTTGCAGTACTGTTTGTTGCTAATACTGATTACTTCAATAGTCCATTCAATGAGGATAAGAAGTAATGACTACTAGAAAACTAACAGATCAACAGTTTAAAGACTTAAAAGAGTTATATGTTGATAGAATCGTTGACAATATGTCAATGAAGGATTTAATCATCTATGCTACCGAAGATATGCAGAAGTGGATAGACTCACTAACATTCAATGATGCAATGGTAGAAATAGAGGAGTATTTTGACGAGTATTTTACAGACACTATCGAGGAAGTAATCAATGGTTAAGCAACAGTATGTTATGCAGTTCACAACAAGAACTGACTACTACCAAAGTTTTGAAATTTCATTTGATGAATTTTGGGAAGATTATTGTAAAGAGAATGATTTTGATGAAGAAGAATCCGATCTTAATGACTGGGATAATGAGGACTTAATGCAAGTTGCGTGGGATTATATACTCAAAAATCCAGACAAGTATCGTTATGGAAATTCTGATTATGATAATGAAGAGATCATGAACTACAACTTACAGAGGATTTAATCATGGAAAAGATTTATAGAGTATTAGTATCTAAACAAATAGAATACTCAGTTGAAGTTGAAGCGGAGAGTCCACAGGAAGCAATGGAACTAATAGAAGAAGAGATACAACAGAATGAAGGTATCTACAACTATGAGATTGAAGCATCATGTGAAGAGTACAATGTAACATACGCAGAACTACATGAAGGTTACTATGTGACAGCATCATAAGTGTCTACTTTTTGTTTAAATTGCCCATATAGTCCTCTATAATAATATTAATGATTCAACCACTATCATGAAGAAATTAAACATTCAAGTTACATCAGGTCAGTACAACCTATTATGGTTAATGATCGCAGAGCATGGCGAGAGTATCGTTGCTAATTCCAATGGAGACATGGATATGCAGACATTCGACAATCTATTTGATGCAGTATGTCAGGCAGATTATGTGTAGTCGAGGAGTGCCACCTATGAAACCTAGAAAGTACTTAGAAGGAGATCACTACCTTAATTACAAACTTACTTTCGATCAAGTAGAAGAAATACTTGATTCAATCGAGTGGATAGCAGAGGAGAATGAAGAACACATGAAGGTTCTAATATCCGCTTATTATGCCCTAAGAGACCAGAACGGTCACACTATACCAAAAGAATGGAGGAACGGTTAATGAATTTTAAAGAAGAGATTTATGAAATAGCATTTGGAGACAATGCTATAAACAGAGATTTTGATGAACTCGAAGTAATCGAGAGAATACAATCATATAGTGATGGAAGCAACCCTATCCTTATAGAGGAAGCATGGAATGAAGCAGAGGAACTAAATTGTTCACTCAGGGAACTATCAGATCAAGACTTGATAGAATGTAGAAAAGCATTAATTGAGAGAACTAATCGTATTATGTCAGCACTTGACGAGATAGGAGTAGAATAATGGCATATTGTGATAAGTGTGGTAATTTTGATAAATCTCACGTTGAGGACTGGGATTTGAAACTACATTCAAATGAGTTGAGTTATCAACCTGATTTATATTACTATTGGGATAGTCCAATAGAGGAGGATTATAATTGGAGAGACGCATATCCAGATATTGACTGTTTATGTGAAATCTGTTTTGATATAGCAAACTCAGAGAAGAAGATTAAATGGCAACTACCAAGATGTCAAGAGAAGTTATGACAGTTTATAAGGTGTCACACACATTTCCCATTTCATACAATTATCCTTTATATTAAATAGTAAGAGACAACCACAGAATTATGAGCAGTTTAACTAATACAGCAATCTTTGAAGATATTGCAGACAAGTGGGATATAGTAAAATGCAACAACGGTGTTGGAGCATTTGAACTCACTTATGAAGGAGAGAACACAGGAGACACATTCGACACCGAAGATGAATGTTGGCACTTCATTAAGCATCAAGTTTACTCAGAATTTGAAGCAAGGTGTGAGTGAGACAGTTGAGACTTGTGACAGTCTATATACTGACCACACACCGCCCATTTTGCCCTTTTAGTCCATTATAATTAAAACAACAACAACCACAGAAAAATGCCACAGTTCAAATATACAATCGAAACACCCAGATTATTCAACTCAGAAGTGTTTACTGATGACCTACAAAAAGCAGAGGATTTATGCTTTGACTTCGGTTGCGATTATGAGTACTCATGCGTCAGAGATAACAAAACAGGCGAAATAGTATATGAAATGGGTAATATCATGGGTTTAGTTGAGGAGGGCATAGTATAATGCGAAACTTTGACAAGATCAATTATCTAAAAGAATTACAAGTGCCAGTAATTGATGATAATGCAGGCACTATCTCAGTCACATTTACATTTGACGAGTTACACGCATTTTCAGAACACGTTGATTGGTGCATTTATGAGCAAGATCAACCAGTAAACGACAATTTACAGTCATTTATTGATAAATTACTCTATAATAAGAGAAATACAGCACCTAAAATCAAGCAAGTTAATCTACCCAAGGAGGAGTGGTAAAATGAATTTTGAAACATGGTTAAATCAATGCCCTGACCCTAGTAGATTCGCAGTTGAATATGTTGATATAAGATCAGATATTCAGAATGTAATTGATACTTATGACCGCCCAGAGTGGAAGAAGATCAACTTTAATAAGGATAAATTAGATGATCTAGTTTATCAAGTTTACGATCAAGACTGGTCAGAGTGGAATGATTTTATCGCTTTTTTAATAGACAATGAGGTTACATGGTCATGAATGAAAATCTATTCAAACAAATCAAATTTCCTACAAGAGAAAAATTAATTGAATATCGTTATGAACAGTTCCAAGAGTGGTTAAATAAATGCCCACTTGTAATAACTGATTATCAGGATTTTACAGATCGCTTCCAGATAACATTTGATTTAGAAGCAGATTAAATAACAATCGGCATGAGGTGGGTACACTATACGATTCCCTATCTATAAGTCCGATACGATACGATTTCGTATCACTAGGCATTAAGCATAAGAACCTTAATCTACCAGTATAAGTGATCTTATACAATTCCAATCGGTCTAATGGCGGTTGCAATCTTATATAAGTCCTAAACAAAAGACCTTACCATAAAGAGAATTAAATTTGTTATGTGGTTGTGACAGTTTAATTACCTACACATGGTGAGGTCTTTTTTCACCATTGTATGATTATAATGAATATATCAACCACACAGGAATTAACATGGCGAAACTTGACACTTACCAGAAATTAGTTGTTGAAGCAATCAACGAGTACGGAACAGGAGATTGGAAGAATTGGATCTCAGTTCATTATGTACATGAGTCAGGTTACTCAAATATTATATGTCATTCTGAAATCATAGGTAAAGTATTCTACGATAAGAGAAAGTTAGATTTAAACAGAAAAGAGTATCAGGAAATAATTATGGATAACACCAGAAAAGCACCTGTTACCTATATCGCATTTATGA
>Ga0209348_1000247_pt1 | contig 30392 bp, 44 predicted proteins | sample ETNvirenome_2_30_FD_184065 | JGI IMG/M metagenome (GOLD analysis project Ga0209348, IMG submission 184065) | Marine viral communities from the Pacific Ocean - ETNP_2_30 (SPAdes) (version 2) | ecosystem: Environmental > Aquatic > Marine > Oceanic | place: Pacific Ocean | collected 2013-06-22
CGGTTTACGTGATCCACGAGTCGTTGGGCCGCTGGTAGGACGTGGCTTATCTGCAGACGGAGGTCTGCGTGATCCACGAGTTGCGGGACCACTAGGTTTGCGGGTAGCGGCTTCTGCTTTGCCATCCATTGCTTTTTGAAGAGCAACACCGCCGCCAAGAATAGTACCAGCCGCAATCAACGGACCTACCTTTTCAATAAGCTGACGCCTTTTAGATTTAGGCTTTGCCGCTGTCTTGGGTGCAGCCTTTTTAGCAGCCGTCTTAGCCTGCGTTTTTGTTTGGGGTCTAGTCGCTGTCTTAGGTGGGGCTTTCTTAGCTGCAGCCTTTGGCGCTGCCTTTTTAGCTGCCGCTTTTGGTGCGGCTTTCTTAGCTGCGGTTTTAGGCGCTGCCTTTGGTGCTGCTTTAGGTGCAGCTTTTTTGGCAGCAGCTTTAGGTGCGGCTTTCTTTGCTGCCGCCTTTGGTGCAGCTTTCGGTGCCTGTTTACCTTTAACTACTTCTTTAATAGCCTTGATTGCATCCGCGCCTTTTTTACCACGGAATGCAAGCTGCCCTGCTTTGATTGCTACACCACCGGGAATAAACAAAGACATGCCCTCTGCCATACCAAGCAAAGTAGCAATTTGTCTTTTTTTCAACTCGTCAGCAGATATGTTCATGCGCTTTGCACGAATCTCTGTCATGCTAAGTCCAGCAGCCCTACCTTCTTTAACTTCTTGTTTTTTCTTATCCGTGTCAGCCTGCCTTGCTTGTCGTTTTTGTATACGAGCCTTAATAGCAGCTTTGTCTTTGTCTGATAGCTTGTTGTATTTTTCCTGTATCTTTTTTGCCAGATTACGGAAATACGGAGTATCAGGGCGTTCCTCAACTATCCCGGTGTTGGGGTTTTTAAATTTAAACTTTTTTGCAGCCATCAGTACTTTCCTTTTCTAGATTTGGGGCTGGACTGTTTGGGTTTACCTGCCCCACCCCACAAGGTGCGACATGCCCAATAACGAGCAGACAAGATATCAGTGGCGGTGTCACACTTGTGTCTGGCTCTAAATGATTTACGGGCGGCTGCACTGTAGTTGTGTCCATACCCCTTTGCACCAAAATGTATCAGCTTTACTTTATCACCTTTTTTAGCCAGCACCATCTTCTTCTTACCTTCACGGTTAGAAGCAATGGGCCGGTTGTATCCGGGGAATGTAATGCCACGATACTTCACGCTCATAGTTTTATGCCTTTAGGCTCCGGCTTCTCACACTTAAAATGAAAGTTCAATGGCACAGGAAGCGTATAAGCAATACCCGCAACCATTTCTTGTACACGCGCATAGCACTCTTCTTTAGTATCATACGGACCCCGTGTGTCTTCAGCAGTCACACATTGGTTAGGGTCTGTAATACCAATAGCACAGAACAATACGATAGCTTCAAACATTCACTTATCCTCCGACCATCCTTCAGCCCTCATTGCATCTTCCACATGCTTTAGGGTAAAGGGTCTACCATAATGCGCTTCTACAGCCTGACGCACGTAGAACACATCACTGTGGGGGATATGAAGTTTATCTAGTGAGTTAGTACGGATAGCATTATAGAATGCATCAAGCACATTGTCTGTGTATAGTTTTACAGATTTTTTAGCCATTGTCAAGAAAAAACTTTCAATATTACAAATAAGCACGAACGGTAGCACTATTAGTGATACAGTTAAGTGAGTTTAACAAGAAAATTTAGTAGCCACTAAAGATGCACAGCTAAGTGATTTATGTAGTTAGAGTAATAATACAGTTAACTGTACACCTTTAGTGTTTAGTTATACATAATTATACCAGAATCCACCATGCTTGTCAAGCCCCCAAGTAAAAATAAATATTAGTTGCACAAAAAATGTGCAATTGCACAATACTTGTGCATATACATACTGTCAGTTGCTACTGTGGTTAACACTGAATTTACCTAATCTGTGTGTTTCTGTGTATACATATCTACGTACCCCCCGTATGGCCCATGCACCCCTGCGCATATGTAGGCGCATGTGCGTGTGTGCGGGGCGTGTGGCAGCGTGATGTGGGCATGATGTGGGTGTATCTGCGCAATGTGTGTCGCATGTGAGCCACACTGGCTGCAAAACTGGCTGATTTCTGCGGATTGGAAACTGTTATGGTATCAGTTGCCATGCCAGCCAGCACATGTGAAGCAGCAACATGGCGGGGTGATGCAAAAACTGCAATGCCGATGCACATTTTCTGCTACCAAATATCCTACCCCATATCGGGGTGGTGGCTGTCCAACCTAGGACACTTCTGCTGCCTCGTGTATGCGCACGAGTTCTGCGCACGAACTTCGGAATAACTTGTTATTCCTGCAGTCGCGTGTGGAACGGCGCGGGCAGAGGATGGCGTGATGCACATGCGCTGGCACACAAAAGGCCAGCCCCAAATACCTCTCTCTTTTGTTACGGTTTACATGATAATATCTCTCCCTTTAGGGTGAGAGAAATATTATCATTATGTAAACCTTCAAAAGAGGAGAAGTAAAATGTCCAACTCAATCACCCTGAAATCGGATTTCGGTTCCCTTAACACCCTTGAAGACAAGGGTCAGTGGCTTGGCAAAAAGTTCCGCAGCATCGTGAACTCTGACCGCAAGGCAATCACGGAGTTCGACAAGCCGTTGGGCGACCTGCTTGTGACCCTTCGTGATGAAGGCGAAGGCAAGATTGCCAAGGCTAGGCTTCGTGATTGCGGCATTGCCAACATTGACCGCCGCCGCCGCAGCGAGGCAGAGTTCTTGGCCCGTAACTGGGAGAACCCAGTCATGCAAGAACTGGTGGCGTCAAAGCGGTTCTCTTCCGTCCAAACCCTGCTTCGTGAGTTCAAGAAACTCACTGCGGACGAAAAGCCGCCGGTTGTGAAGACTGCGGAGCAACTGGTCGAGGAATTGTTCAAGGGCATGGACAAGTTCGACATCAGCCCTGCAGACATCCAAGCTGCCCTTGCATCCAAGCTGGCGGCACCTGCTGCAGAGGCAGTTGACACACAGGTAGAGGCAGCTTAGGCTGTCTCTCACCAAACCGTCCTACCTAGGACACTTTCAAATGGAGTTTTGTTATGTACATCATCGGCTGTTTCTACATGATTGTGAGTGCTGCGGTATGCAGCGTGTTTGCGTTCATCAACCTGCTTGAGTACGGTACGCCATTCATGGGCCTCATACTGTTTGCCTGTGGCGTCTGCTTTACTGGTGGCTGGGCTGCTATTGCGAAGGAGTTTTCTAATGAGTAAGCGTGGAGCAATGCACGACATGGGGCGTCACAAGCCCCTAGGTTCAAGCTGGCGTAGCATGGACACACAAGCCTACTCTCGCTCTTATGAGCCTGAGACACGGCCTGAGTTCCAGTGCTATGTCACCGGCCAAGCCAAGGCAATGGCAGATGCTTATCAGAAGCAGCAGGACGCGATTGCATGGCAAAAGGTTCTGGACCTGCTGGGCAATGCTTAGTATGTCTTACGTGTAAAGCACACTTGAACTATAGTGAAAGTGTGTTTACACTTAGACATTACTTAAACCGTCCTACCTAGGACACTTTCAAATGGAGTTTCAAAATGCGTAGAGCAACATACAGCGACATGCTTCAGGCTTACAGTGATGCGTTCAAGGCGTATCATGGTGTACGGCCTACGTATGCTCGTTTCACCTACGAGGAGTTGGGTGAAGAAATCCTCAAGCTAGAGCGTTGGGTTGAGGAAGGCCATCAGCGTGATGTACAGGCTCACCAAGCCAGCATACTCGCTGTGCTAGAGGTCGGAGCGCCCAACACTGCCACCGCCGAAAGGTGGCTTAAAGAAGCAATGTATCCCGGAGAGGAGTATCTGGTATGACTATTGAGTTCAACATGGAAATCTCTGTGCGCAACATCATTGCCTGCCGCAGACGTGCCAAGCCACAGGACGTGGCCGCAGGCATCGCGTGGTATGCTGAAGCCTACGAGGAGTGCCGTCAGATTGCAGAGGAGTATGGCCTGCGTGTCTACACTGTGGTCGGTGTGGTGGCCGCTCTATCGCCCAACAATCGCTGGAAAACCAACGTCACAAATGCTCGTGATATGGTCCATGCCTATGTCAATGGGCATGACATCAGCAGTGTGTCTGTCTGCACGTATAGCACCATGAAACACAAAGCATGGAAAATCCTGCGGTTCAGCATTCAGCAGGACGAGATTAAGGCCCATCTCAATGGCCGCAAGATTGTGTGCTTCTACGAGAACATCATGGGCGAGGATACCTGTACCATCGACGGCCATGCTCGTAACATTGCATACAATGAGCGTGTTAATCTGACCGACAACAAGACCAACATTGGCGTCAAAGAGTACGCCAATCTGCAAGAGGCATATCGCCAAGCTGCCAAGCGTTGCACTGTCAATGGCCGCAAGTTCAAGGCATACGAACTGCAGGCTGTAACATGGGTGACATGGAGAAAGCAGCACGGCATTGCCTAAACCTCTTACGTATCTCTTACGTGTAAAGCACACTTGAACTATAGTGAAAGTGTGTTTACACTTAGAGATACTAGAAAACGTCCTACCTAGGACACTTTGGAGAACGACAATGCGTATCAGACCTGTAAATCCTGTAGCCAAGGCGGTTGCACAAAACAGACGCCGCACAGCTACACAAGTACCCCAGCCCAAGAAGGGCAAGGGTTCCTACAACCGCAAGCAACAGGAGAAGCCAAATGCGGAAGACAAGTGAATTTGACCACGATTGGAACGATGTTTCCATCTTTGAGAAACTGCCAGTGCGTAAGACTGCTGGCAAATCTAAGCGTGACGATTGGAAGCGTGACCGCAAGGCGGCACGTAAAGCAAAGCGTATGACACAGGAGAAGAACTATGCTTAACGAGACAAATGTTCGTGTATACTGGAACTTGCACAAGGGCTGCTGGTCAGTGCAAAACCGCAAGACAGGCAGGGTTGTCAGGCATGTACAGGCTTGCACCCTTGCCGATGTGAAATTCGTCGTCCGGGCTGCTGGGCGTGAGAAGGTGCGTCGTGAAGGCAAGAAGAATGTTCATGCCTTTGCTGCCGGTAGGTACAGCCTCAAGAATGGGCTTGCTGCCTACACGAAAGGCGCACGTAAGGTGACGTACAATCCCTACGTCAATGAGACGTTCGTGTTCGCTGAAACTGGTGAGCCAGTGACGGATGCGTATGTTGTCACTATGGGTACATGGCAGGGCAAGCCCTCTGTCTGGGCCATCAAAACACAAGCCAACTAACCAACACAAAGGAGATATCATCATGGCTATCAAAACTGTTACTTTTCACCAGCGTTCCACAGGCAAGACAGGACAGGTTCTTGGCTCTATACAGATGGAGAACAAGCTGTCCAAGGTAGAGGCGTTGTACCACACGTACTACGGCAAGCCTATGGGCCGTGGCAAGTTCTATGACCTCGTGCTGAAGGGTTCACGTGACGTGAAGGAAGAGGCAGGTGGATACATCCAGTACACGGCAGAGGCCGTTGCAGGTATCTGGCTCGACCAGATGCACAAGACGCTGGGTGCGGCTGTCCGTCGCAAGGACCGTGAGGCTGTCCTGAGTGTTGACCTTGGCAACTATCAGGTAGCCAATATGCAGGAACTTGCCCGTGAAGTTCGCGGCAAGGCAAAGCTGCCAGTGCATCCTCGTTCTGGCAAGCGCATCCTTACACCTCGTGTGCAAACAGAGGTGGCATGACCAAGTGGGTATGCGTTGAGTGTGGTGGCACGAATGTGTGGGAACTGTCATGGGTTCGTGCCAACCGCATCTCGTGGATGTTGGAGTACGGGGAAGATGTGCATGTGTATACAGACACATACCCCGTGCCTCAAACAAAGTGCATGGACTGTGACAAGAAGGTATTTCTAGTAGAAAAGGAGACGATATAATGTACTGGCAAGTCGGCATCAAAATTGACTATGAGCGTGGTTGTTACAATGTGCATCCACAAGCATTGCAAGAAAGTGAGTGGGGCCATGCGGTGCAGCACGTCATGGAAATGGCACAGGCACTGTACCCAAAGTCTCGCATTGAGTTTGAATATGTGAAGGAGTTTGACAATGAGTAACGCACATAACGACGCTATCCTTGAGCGTCTGTACGATGAGGCGTATGAGGAGTTGAAGCCATTGTTTGACCAGAAAGAGTATGGTGACATGGCTTACAGAGAGGCCGACCTACACTATGCGGCTGTCGATTTGGCAAAGAAAAGATGGGAGTTTGACTATGAGTAACATCTGGAAAATGGTGATGGACTGGCGTTATAATCCGCTGTCCCATATACCTGACATGAACACACGGCACATGATAATGCAGGTGCTGGCGTGGATGTGGTGTATTATCTTTAGCATGTGGCTTGGTAGTATCGTTGCCTTTGGTATCAGTGCCATTGCCCATGTCCTGTTGATTGCTGGCATCTTCATCACGGCAGGTGTGTTTGAAACAGCCAAGCGTAGGCCGCAGTATTTCGGTGGGCTTGGCAGAGGTAATGGGGGTGAGCATGAGTAAGCTATGGGACAAAGCTGTGGAATATTGCCTCACGCACGATGACATTGAGATATTCCTGTTTGTGTGCTGTTGGGCCTTCTTGGGCTGGATGATGTTCCATGCCTTCAACGGAATCATGGAAAGGATATACTGCTGATGAAGACTATAACTGTGAACATCAAACACGAAGACCGTGCCGTGCTTGAACGCAAGGTAGAAGATTACTTTCGTGGCTATCACCCATTCGGGTATGGCACTAGGCTTGACAAGCCAGCATACTATGATGAAGAACAGCAATGTTGGGTGGCTGTGATATCCCGACAGACCTCTTGCGATTAGGAGATTGACATGACAGATAACATGAATGAATGGGAAAAGCGTGGCATACAGGCTAAAGAAACATGGGCTAATATGAGTGACCACCAACGTGACCAGATATTGACTATGCTCAAAGCATGGGTTCCTGTCCGTAGCCGGGTTAGCGAACTGTGTCCCATAACATATGATGACATACGTGCGCTTGATGACGCATGGTGGGGGCTGAAAAATGCTCTTGTTGACCGTGATGTAGAAATCAAAGAGTGGGATTTATAATGTTTGCAGAAGCACTCGTATGCCTTGCACTCAACGTGTATCACGAGGCCCGTGACCAGCCCTTCATTGGGCAGGTTGCGGTGGCCCAAGTGGTGATGAACCGTGTGTATGACGACAGGTATCCTGACGATGTGTGTGAGGTAGTCATGCAAGGCCCGACATACTCATGGAAGCCAGACTTCCCTGTTCGTCACCGCTGCCAGTTTAGCTGGTATTGTGACGGCAAGTCTGATGCTACACCCGACGAGGATGCGTGGCAGCAAGCCCTGATGATTGCACAGGGTGTGCATACAGGAAACCTTGATGACTTCGTGGAAGGTGCAACACACTACCATGCCGTCTACGTCCTGCCTGAGTGGGCAGAAAGCAAGACGCCCATTGTGCAGATAGGTGAACACATATTCTATCGCTGGGATTAGGGCTTGACCCTGACCACACTTTGTGATACAACGTATCAATCAGTTGCCAAATGAAAGGAGACAACTATGCCATTTGATTCACCAATGTTTACAGCAGAGGAACTGCTGCCCGAAAACCTCAACTTTCCTGTTGAGTTTGAGCCAACCAAAGTGTCTGACAAGAAGTATGTCATCAACGGTAACACCGGAGAGTATCTTGGTGTGGTAGGTAGCAGCTTTAAGTGTGCCAACCACGGTGACTTTTTCGTAGGTGTACACGACACCATCACGGAGAACCTTGGCGAAGCGGAGTGCGAAAGCATGAACATCCGTTTCAAGACTGCACGTAACAACGCTTGGGCTATGGCTGACATGTCGCTGCCTGAAGTGACTGCACGTATTGAGTCCGACAAGCACAGCACTACGATTGCACAGCGTATCATTGCCCTGCACGGGGTAGACGGTAGCTGTTCCAATCAGGTGTACTTTGGTGCCATCGACTTCTTCTGCACCAACGGTATGATTACCGGCGAGTATGATGACATCCGCAGGAAGAACACCAGCGGGTTTGACATCGACAAGTTCATTCGTGAACTGAAGGGTTCGACACAGGCTTTCTACGCACAGTCAGAGCGGCTGCAGCAGTTCGCAACCAAGACATTATATGTCGGCGATGTGAAAGCCATGCTTGAGTCCCTGCTCAAGTCAGACCGTGTAGCAGAGAAGATGCTTTCCTTGTACAACCAAGAGGCTGCAACCCGTGGGCAGAATGCTTGGGCATTGTACAGTGCCTTCACAAACTATGCCAGCTACGCCGACGAGCGTAACGGTTTCGGGCTGCGTAACACTGGCAAAGATACCAACGCCATCACGATGTTTCGTCGTGAGAATCAGGCTGCACAGTGGGTGAACAGCAAGGAGTTCAAGGAGTTATTGGCGGCATGAGCAAGCATGATTGGGAGTATGTCAGGACTAACTCAAAGGGCCAGCCTGTGTTCCGAAAGGAGACAGGCGAGAGCCTAGAGTTTGTGCTTGAATATCTTGACACACACGACATAGAGTATCAGAAGATGCTGGCAGGTAGCTGCCTCATTATATACAATGACCAAGACAGGCAGTACATGTACTATTGGACTACGGGTAGATGGTCACCGCGAAAACAAAGTAGCAAGAAGCATTATCACAGCAATGGTATTGCAGATTTCGTGAGTAAATATCTCAACAAGTACGTGGCTCAAAATCTTGAGGAGCAAAAGGAGAGAGAGGCACATGAGAACAGTTGAAGACTTAGTATTGACATACTATTCTTCCAACGATTTCAGTATGTTGAGGGACAAGTCTAAGAGAGACTACAGGTATTTCCTCAACGTGTTGGTCGGTGAGTTTGGTGATGTCGAGTTCGACAAGCTGTCGAGCAGACAGGCCAAACACGCATATGAAGAATGGGTGAAGCGTGGCATTACGTTTGCCAATCACGTATGCACTGTATCGTCGTTGCTATATCGCTACGCCATCGACATGGAGTATGCTATGGTGAACCCGTTTGCCAACATCAAACGCAAGACTGCACCACAACGTAAAGTGGTGTGGTCAGAGAACAACGTGCGTCAATTTCTTGACACTGCCTACGGGCAGTTTGAGTGGCGTAGTATTGGATTGATAGTACACATGGCGTATGAGTGGTGCCAGCGACTAGGCGACATGCGTCTGCTGCAATGGGACAACCTCGACATGGAAGAACGTAAGTTGTACCTTGAACAGAGCAAGCGAAGGGCAGAGGTATGTCTACCAATTGAAGATGACTTACATGAGATGCTGACACAACAGAAAGAGGACTTTGGATTTCAGGACTACGTGGCCCCTCGCGTCCTTCCTGTGAGGGGTAGGTATCACCCGTATAGCTTAGAGCGTCTCAGCAAGGCTGGACGGGCTGTTATGAGGGCATCTAATCTGCCAGAAGAGTTACGACTGATGGACTTGCGTAGGACAGGCACAACACAGATGGTCGAGGCTGGTGTTCCTATGGGGCAAATCATGTCTGTAACTGGACACAGTAACCCGCAGTCGGTGAAACCGTACATGAAAAATACGTATGCCAGCGCAAATAGTGCATTGACGGCACGTAAATCGTATGGTAAAAGCACTTAACTGCCGCAAAGGAAAGTGATATATACATGGATAATATATATAACATTGTAAGTGATATGGACGTGCCTGTAGGTACGACTAAACGCACAGAGTGTCCTAACTGTGGGCAACGCACGTTTACTGTCACTAACAACATGGGTTCCCTGTTGTGGAACTGCTTTCGTGCAACATGTGATGTCAAAGGCGGCTCACGTGTGCGAATGACAGCCGACGACATCCGTGCTGGCTTTGCTGGTGCTGAAGAGTTTGCTAAACAAGAGACGTTCACAATGCCTGATTATGTTGTACAGTATGACTGGAACGTAGCGGAGATTGCGTGGGAGTTATACGAACTAGACGCAGAGCAGCTTGGCTTGATGTATGATGTCAAGGAACACCGCATGGTCTTCCCCATCGTGCATGATGGCAAGATTGTGGACGCCACGGGCCGGTCCCTAGGTAAACGATTACCAAAGTGGAGACGATACGGAAGAAGTGGCTTGCCATACACATCAGGGTGTGGTAATGTCGCCGTAGTTGTTGAGGACTGCTTGAGTGCTGCCGTTGTTGGTTACGGTTCCTTTGTTGGGGTTGCGCTCTTAGGCACATCGTTGCAGGAGACGCATAAGGAATATCTCTCGCAGTTCTCAACAGCCATCATTGCGTTAGACCCCGACGCGCTACCTAAGACCTTGCTTATGGCAAAGGAACTACGTGGACACGTTAACGATGTTCGTGTCCTTCGTTTAAAAGACGACCTCAAATATCGTAACCCAACAGATATGGAGAATCTAAATGGAATTATCAATCATTAGGAGCCTGATGGACAAGTCCTTCTATGACGACCATCGTGGTTCAAAATGTCCGCAGCGACTATTTAGTAAAGACGTGCGGAAGATTAAGCAGTCAATAGATACTGCTATGGACAGGTACGAGCGTAGTGTTACGCCTGATGAGATTGAAGCCCTGTTCCTGTCGGACAACCCGACACTGACTACGGCGCAAAAGAATGCGTACTCTAGCCTGTTCTCACAGATTAAACGTGAGACGCCTATGGGTAGCGACGTGGCACAAGAGGTGCTGTCTAAGCTGTTCCAGCAGGTAGTAGGCGAGGACGTTGCCAACATTGGCTTTGATATGGTCAATGGTGATGCGGCCAGCCTTGAGGCTTTGCGCAACCTGCTTGAGCGTTACGGTGATGACTTCATCCCCAACCTCAATATTGAGTGGGACGACATCACGATTGAGACGCTGATGGCAAAGGCAGAGTTGGAAGCCCGTTGGTCTTTCAACATACCCTCTGTCACACGCAAGGTAGAAGGCGTGTCAGGCGGTCAGCTTATAGAAGTGGGCGCAAGGCCCAACACAGGCAAGACATCGTTCCATGCCAGCTTGATTGCCAGCCCCGGTGGGTTTGCACATCAGGGTGCCAAGTGCATCGTCTTGTGTAACGAGGAGCCTACACACCGTGTTGGCGCACGTTATCTGACTGCAGCCGCAGGTATGTCTGCCCGTGAGGTACGGGACAATATGTCCAAGGCCAAGGCACTCTATCAGCCCGTGATGAACAACATCAAGATTAAAGAGGCAGGTGGACGTGACATGGCATGGGTTGAGTCTGTATGCAAATCATACAAGCCTGACATCCTTGTGCTAGACATGGGTGACAAGTTTGGTGTACAGGGTTCTTTCGCCCGACAGGACGAGGCACTGAAAGCCTGTGCTATCTATGCCCGACAGATTGCCAAGACCTATGACTGTGCTGTGTTCTACATGTCGCAGCTATCTGCTGATGCAGAGGGCCGCGCACAGTTGAACCAGAGCATGATGGAAGGTAGTCGTACCGGTAAGGCCGCAGAGGCTGACTTGATGATACTGATTGGCAAGTCTCCAACTGTCGAAGGACAGGAAGAGGACAGTCCGCTACGCCACATCAACATCGTTAAAAACAAGTTGAATGGCTGGCACGGTATGGTAAACTGTGAACTAGACTATCTGACAGCGAGGTATGAGGGATGAAGCTGACACTTGATGTAGAGAACACTGTCACCAAGCGTGATGGTAAGACGCACATGGACCCGTTTGAGCCAAACAATACACTGGTCATGGTGGGTGTGCTGACTGACCAAGACGTGTGCTACGCTTTCCCATTTGACCACACAGGGCATGAGAGTGGGTTTGACTACAGTGACCGTGTGCAATGGTTCTTAGACCAAGCCACCGTGCTTATTATGCACAACGCATCACATGATTTAATGTGGTTGTGGGAGAGCGGCTTTAAGTATGACGGGCCTGTGTTTGATACCATGCTGGCTGAGTATGTGCTTCAGCGTGGTGATAAGTCCAAGCCGTTGTCTCTTGAGGCATGTGCAGAGCGTTATGAACTCGACACTAAAAAGCAGGACACTCTCAAAGAGTATTTTGCCAAGGGTGTTAGCACTCGTGATATACCTCTTGACGAACTGTCAGAGTATTGCATAGCTGATATCAAGGCCACACAGCAGCTTGCTGACAGGCAGATGCGAAGACTTAACAGTCAGAGTGACGCTGGCCTGATGGGTACAGTTGACCTGACAAATCAAGTTGCTGTATGTCTTGCTCGTATCTATCAGCGTGGCTTTGCCATCGACTTAGATGTGCTGGACGTTGTTCGTCAGGAATACGAACAAGAGCGAGATGACCTTGAGCGTGACCTGCAGGAGCATGTGCGTCGTCTCATGGGAGACACACCTATCAATCTTAACAGCCCAGAGCAACTGTCTTGGGTTGTTTACAGTCGTAAAGTTCTGGACAAGCAGTATTGGGGTAATCAGATTGACCCGTATATGAACGATGCAGACTTTCGTAGCTTACTTGCAGGTGGGACACAACGTCTGTATAAGACAAAAGCAACACAGTGCCACGAATGTAATGGTGCTGGTCAGGTACGAAAGGTGAGGAAAGATGGAACTCCATTTGCCAGAACTAATAAGTGTTCATCATGTGGTGGGGCTGGTTATCATCTTGTGGATGGTAAAGAGTTGGCTGGACTAAAGTTCAAGCCCCCCGGCCCTAAGTGGGCTAGTGCTAATGGCTTTAGTACAAGCAAGCAAAACCTTGAGGCTTTAGAAAAAGCAGCACGTGTCAAAGGAATGACAGAAGCTGTAGACTTTTTGTCAAAGGTTCGACGCTTGTCTGCTATAGACACGTATCTTTCATCTTTTGTAGATGGGATTCGTATACATGCAAAGAGCGACAATAAGTTGCACGTTAGACTAAACCAGCATGTTGCATCCACGGGTCGGCTTACTAGCACAAACCCTAACATGCAGAACATGCCACGAGGCAGCACCTTCCCTATCAAGAAAGTGTTTGTCTCACGTTTCGCAGGTGGCAAGATACTTGAAGCTGACTTTGCGCAGCTAGAGTTCCGCGCCGCCGCATATTTATCACAGGATGGAGTAGCAATGGATGAAGTATCTACGGGATTTGATGTACATGCATATACCGCTTCCGTTATTACTGAAGCTGGTCAGCAGACGAGTAGACAAGATGCAAAGGCGCACACGTTCGCGCCACTTTACGGCGCAACGGGCTTTGGGCGAACGGCAGCGGAAGCAGAATACTACACACACTTTACGGAGAAGTACAAGGGCATCTCAAATTGGCATTCCCGATTGGCTAAAGAGGCTATAGCTACAGGTAAGATTACCACGCCATCTGGACGTGAGTTTGCATTTCCTAATGTAGTCCGCAAGCCCAATGGTCGTGTGTCCTACTTCACACAAATAAAGAACTACCCCGTGCAGTCATTTGCCACGGCAGACATTGTACCTGTGGCATTATTGCACATAGATAAAATGCTTGACGGCATGAAGTCGTGTGTGGTAAATACTGTGCATGACTCAATCGTCATTGACGTACATCCTGATGAAGAAAGGAGAGTTATCAACGTGATAGACGAGACTAACAGGGTGTTGCCTGACTTGATTACCATACGTTGGGGGTTGGTATTCAATGTTCCCTTGGAACTAGAGGCAAAAATTGGCCCCAACTGGCTTGACACTAAAGATGTGTCGTGATATAACTATGGCTTTCTAACTCAAAAGAGGAGTATAAAACACATGGAACTAACAACTATAGACACGAATAACTATGCTGCTATGGCTAAAGCTATGGGCATTGCAAACGAAGCTACGAGTGAACGCAAGCAAGCCAGCACTCTTGCTCGTCTACGCATCAATCACTCACCTGTCATGGGTGAGGCAGAGGTGAACGGCAAGAACGTAAACATGGAAGTGGTAGCTGGTGGCACCTATCGTCTGGAAGTACCAGACGGGCCTACTTACTACGCAGAGGCGGTGAAGATTCGCCCGTATCTGCAACGCTTCATGTATAAGCGTTTTGTCCGTGGCATGGGCGACCAGCCTAATCGCTATGTCAAGACCGTCATGGCTGATAACCTTAACATTGACCTCAAGGATAATGATGGTGGGTTCAACTGTGGTAAACCTGCTGGCTATATCCAAGACTTTAAGTCTCTGCCAGAAAAGACGCAGGAACTCATCAAGCAGATTAAGCGTGTTCGCGTTGTGCTTGGCACTGTCGAACTGGTCAATGCCACAGATGCGTCAGGCAACCCTGTGGATGTAGACGAGACTGCTTTTATCTGGGAAGTCGATAATCGTGACGCCTTCAAGAATGTAGGTGGTGCGTTTACACAGCTTGCCAAGATGAAGCGACTGCCTGTGCAGCATGTTATCACTGCCAATACAGAGGAGCGCAAGATTCCTACTGGTGCAGTGTTCTATCTGCCTATCGTGTCGCTTGACGTTACTAAGACACTTGAACTGACCGATAAGGAACAGGGCATGTTTGGTGACTTCATGCTGTGGGTAAACAACTACAACGAATACATCATCAATGCGTGGTCTGAAAAAGCTAGTCAGCATGACGATGAAGACGATGAGATGATTGTTGATGGTGTTGTAGACATCGAAGTAGAAGAGGAAGTAGCCTAATGAACCATCCTGCTGAACTGGCGTTGCACCAATACATGGAGAATGCTGCTAGTGGTAAGTCCACCATGTCGGTGGAGACTATCCAGCAAGTAGGTCTTGATGTCATGGGTGCGCTTGGACGCCAGTTTGGTGGGGGCAACAAGCGGGGTGAGTTTGGTCTACGTATGTCAAACGTAGGTAGGCCGACTTGCCAGCTTTGGTTTGAGAAGAACGAACCAGAGAAAGCATTGCCCCTTCCAACTACATTCGTAATGAACATGATGATTGGAGACATCGTTGAAGCTGTTTTCAAGGGTCTATTGAAAGAAGCAGGAGTCCAGTATGAAGACGACAAAAAGGTTACTCTTGAACTTAATGATGACACATCCATCGACGGCACTTATGATATTGTTGTTGATGATGCTGTTGATGATATTAAGTCCGCTTCTAATTGGTCTTATACAAACAAGTTTGAATCCTTCGACACTCTTAGACAGAGTGATGCTTTCGGGTATGTAGCACAGCTTGCTGGCTATGCGAAGGCAGCAGACAAACGAGCCGGTGGATGGTGGGTAGTAAACAAAGCCAATGGTGAGTTTAAATATGTGCCAGCTACAGGTATTGACATCGACAAAGAGATAGACCATATTCAACAGACAGCAGACACTCTGGAAGAAAACAGGTTTGAGCGTTGCTTTGATGCAGTGCCAGAGAAGTTTCGTGGCAAGGAAACAGGTAACATGGTGCTTGGCACTGAGTGTGGTTTCTGTCGCTACAGATTCTCTTGCTGGCCTAATCTACAAGAGCGTCCTGCTGTGATGTCACAAGCAAAGCAACCAAAGATGGTTGCATATGTATCGTTAACAAAGGAGTATCAGTAATGAGTGAAGAACTAGATTCCTTGCTAGATGAAATCAAGGCCACAGAAAAACATCTATCGGAACTAAGACAGGAATATCGTCAACGTAAGACTGCAGGTGTTCGCGCCGCGATAGAGGCTCGTAACGAGGCAGACAAGGTGTTGCGTGAAGAACTAAAGGCGATTGGGTATCGTGACCCGATGGACTTTTGGAGAGGGCGCAGTTTCTAGTGCCTAGTCACGCAGCATTTCGCGCAGCACGAAAGTATGGTTACAGGAGTGGGTTAGAACACAAGGTATCTATTTATCTTGACGAACTCAAAGTAAAATACGACTATGAGAAGTTAAAGATAGAATGGGAAGACCTTGCATACCGCACCTATACACCAGACTTCGTGCTGTGCAATGGTATTATTATCGAAACGAAGGGCATGTTCACAGCGGCAGACAGGAGAAAGCATCTTGCAGTTAAGAAGCAGCATCCCCAGCTTGACATCCGCTTTGTATTTGAGAATAGTAGACGTAAACTACGTAAGGGTGCCAAGTCCACTTATGCAGAGTGGTGTATCAAATATGGGTTCAAGTATTATGACCGCATAATACCGGAAGATTGGTTGAAAGAGAAAGGCAAGAACAAGCACCCGAAGTTCATCAAGTTCAGTGGAAGCAAAGTAAAAAGGAGATAGCTATGGAACACATGTCGTTTGAAGATGAGGATTTTATAATCCGTGTTAGACCAAGCGTAAAAGAAGACGGAGAATGGACAGGCGAGATAGACATCTCTATTATTTCTCAAGCGGACAACCCGCTTAATGATGAGGGATATAATCAAGTCATGCATTTTTGCAAGATGGTATGCTCTACTGTACCTATAATGGAGCAAGATGAAACCCTGCGTAATCTCGTTCATACGTATGTCATGGAAGTAGTTGACAATGATGACGATATAGCGGATGATGATGAAGTAATCATCACTAAAGAAGATGGTAACGTGGTACACCTTAACTTTGGCAGTAAGACAAAGGGGAATGCGTAATGCGACATGAAGAGTTTATGAAGCAGGCTGCTTTGAAAGCAGACGAGGCGGGGGCTGCTATGAAAGATATGGTCAACAGTCCCCCGCACTATAACAAGGCGGGGATAGAGTGTATTGACGCCATACGTGCTGCCACAGGAGATGGTTACGAATATTACCTGCAGGGCAACATTATGAAATACCTGTGGCGTTACCGCTACAAGAACGGTACAGAAGACCTCAAGAAAGCACAGTGGTATCTGGATAAGCTGATAGAGGAAGTAGAAGGCTGCTACGATGAGAGTTAAAGTCTACCTAACAATCGACATTGACCCTGACGAGTATCCTGTTCCTGCCGACGAGGACGTTGGCACGGAGATTGAAGACGGCATTCGTGAATACTTCTATGATGTAGACGGTGCTGAAATTAGACATGTTAAAACACTGACGGAGTGACGAGATGAACAACTATCTACCTACAGACTATCAGAACTTTATTGCCCTTTCCCGATATGCTCGTTGGAAAGAAGACGAACAGCGTCGTGAGACTTGGAGTGAAACAGTCGAAAGATACTTTGACTACATGGAAAATCACCTTGGACAAAACTATAATTATGCTTTGCCAGATGAACTACGTGCAGAACTTGAAGAGGCTGTGCTTAATCAAGATATCATGCCAAGCATGAGAGCATTGATGACTGCCGGTCCTGCACTGGACCGTTGCCATGTTGGCGGCTACAACTGCTCTTACGTGCCTGTGGATGACACTAAAGCCTTTGATGAAACTATGTACATACTTATGTGTGGCACAGGCGTAGGCTTCTCTGTAGAACGTGAGAACGTAGATAAGCTGCCTATCATTAACGAACACTTTGAGCATACCCATACAACAATTAAAGTAGCGGACAGTCGTTCTGGATGGGCAAGGGCGTTGCGTGAGTTGATTGCTATGTTATACGCAGGACAAATTCCAAAGTGGGACGTGTCAGAGGTAAGACCGGCTGGCGCAAGACTAAAGACTTTTGGTGGTCGTGCATCTGGCCCTGCTCCTCTTGAAGAGTTGTTCCAATTTGTTATTGACAAGATTACAAACGCTGCAGGTCGTAGGCTCTACCCACTAGAGTGTCACGATATCATGTGTAAGATTGGTGAGGTTGTAGTCGTAGGTGGGGTACGACGTAGCGCACTCATCAGCCTGTCTAACTTAGGTGATACGCAGATGCGTCACGCTAAGTCGGGGCAGTGGTGGGAGAACGAGGGACAACGCGCGCTTGCAAACAACAGCGTGTCCTACAAGTTCAAACCTGACATGGATACTTTTATGCGTGAGTGGTTAGCTTTGTATGAGAGTAAGTCAGGTGAGCGTGGTATATTCAACAGGCAGGCAGCTAAAAAACAGGCATCACTAAATGGTAGGCGTGATGCAGAACAGGAGTTTGGCTGCAACCCCTGTAGTGAAATCATCCTGCGCCCGTATCAGTTCTGCAATTTGTCAGAGGTCGTGGTGCGTTCATCTGACACACAACAGTCACTGACGGAAAAGGTTCGCCTAGCTACCATCTTAGGCACGTTCCAATCTACACTGACAGAATTTAAATACTTACGTAATGTGTGGAAAAAGAATACAATGGAAGAGAGGCTATTGGGTGTGTCTTTAACAGGCATCATGGATAACGCCATGATGTCAGGCAAGTCAGCACATCTTGGCATGAATATTAGTGCTACGCTTAATGCACTAAAGGAACAGGCTATTAACACCAATGCAGCTATGGCTGAACAGCTTGGCATCTCACAGTCAGCAGCTATAACCTGCGTGAAGCCATCTGGCACTGTCTCACAGCTTGTTAATAGCGCGTCAGGTATTCATGCCCGTCACAATCCATACTACATTCGTACCGTGCGTGGCGACAACAAAGACCCGATTACGCAGTTCCTTATCTCTGAGGGTATTCCTGCAGAGCCTGACGTAATGAAGCCTGACAGCACAACAGTGTTCAGCTTCCCGATGAAGTCACCACATAGTGCCGTGACACGGTTTGACATGTCTGCTATTGAGCAACTTGAACTATGGTTACTGTATCAGCGTCACTGGTGTGAACACAAGCCGTCTGTTACCATCTCCGTCAAAGAACATGAGTGGATGGAAGTAGGAGCGTGGGTGTACAATCACTTTGATGAAGTATCAGGTATCAGCTTCCTGCCATTCAGTGAGCATACGTACAAGCAAGCACCCTACCAAGATTGCACCGTTGAAGAATATGGTGAGATGCTAGAGCGTATGCCAAAGGCAATTGATTGGGCATGTCTACAAGACTACGAAAAAGAAGATACTACATCTGGCGGTCGTGAGTTAGCATGCACGGCAGGTGTATGTGAAGTGGTTGATATTGAAGCAGCATGATTGAAGGTTCAGACATGCCTAACTGGTGGCAGTGGTGGTTGTTATTCGCCATCACTGTCAACACCGCTATCAACGTAGTCGTGTTCTTCAAGCACAGGTTCAGGCAGCAGAAAGGTCTTGACACATGAGCCAAGAGAAACTAATATGGAAGCAAGGTAACGGATGGGTACAGTACAATCCACCCCGTCATCACCCTTGCTATGAAGAGTGGATGAAACGAAAGGAGAAACAGAATGAAGGAAAAGATGATTAGTGTGTTAAAAAATCATGCACAAGCAAACGTGCATTTACACATGATGAACATTGAAACGTACTTCAAGAATCCTGCAGGTATTGGAGAACACTCTGATATCATGGAAGCTGTACAGGCCGAACTAGATAAAATGGCTGTACACGAAGACCGTCTCGCAATCCTAAACAACTGGCCCGAAGGAGAGTAAAATGCAAAGCATGGAACCACAAACTAAAGACCGTAAGAAGTTTGATATTGACCTAGCGTATGGTAAAATACGTGAACAACGGGTAGCAGACATGCTTCAGGACAAGAAGATTGAAGTCAAGACTGAGCGTGGTAACTTTAGCAATCCCAAGAGTTGGGTGCATACGGGCAACATAGCTATTGAGTTTGAAAGTTATGGAAAGCCCAGCGGCATTAATGCTACAGAGTCTGATTACTGGTTCCACAATCTGGACATTGGTGATGAAACTTTTGCAACTGTTGTGTTCAATACACAATCATTGAAGCGTATCATCGACAAACTAGATTACAAGCGGACTGTTTCTGGGGGCGACAACATGGCTTCACGCCTGTACTTACTAAACCTTGAGAAGCTGTTTTCCTCTGACGTAATCAAAGCCTTTGAGGAGACTGATAATGAATGAAATACTGGCAGGTCATTTCCAAAACGGTTATGACGCTTTCAGCGAAGTAGACGAGGTATACGTCAAGCGTGTAGGCATTGTGTACCACCAGAAAGCCAACCCCTTGAAGGCTAACGGTAAGTACACCCACTCCTCACATCGTGAGTGGCAGCGCGGATGGAACACCGCCTACTTTGAGAATTTGGAGAAACAGAATGGACTTAGAAAACGAAGCTAAACAGTGGATGAGGGAGAAATATATGTATGGGATAACTGGCACAGCTTACCAAATAGCAGCTTGTGACACAGCTATCTTCCCGAAGAATAAGGCTATGGAGTATCTTACTCTTGGCCTTACCGGGGAAGCAGGTGAGATAGCAAACAAGGTCAAGAAGTTTATACGCGACGGCGCACCGCCGGATGAATACGAGGCAAGAAAGATTCAGATTGCGTATGAGATTGGGGATGTGATGTGGTATTGTGCTGTCCTTGCTGAAGAACTTGGCATGGACCTTGGACATATCATGGAGAAGAACTTAGAGAAGCTGGCTGACAGAAAGAAGAGAGGTACTCTGTCTGGGTCAGGTGATAACAGATGACGGAAGGAAAGAAACTATGGAAGAGAGTCAGTAAGATGGACTTAGGAAACCCTGTAATAACAGCCTTAGTAGGTTTAATTATATTCTACGTAGGCTTGAAGACGTTCTCTGGTGGCATGAAATCTATGGGCAACATAGAACATCTTTCATGGTTCTTGGGCAACCCCTTGTATATGTTTGCAGGTGGTATCATAATGACACTGCTGTGGCAGTCATCTAGCCTGTCTACTACAGCTATTATCGCACTGGTTGCCTCTGGTGCCTTGCCTTTACCAGCAGCTATTGCTGCAGTGTTAGGCGCGAACATAGGCACAACGGGAACAATCTGGCTGGCAGGTTTGTTTGTGTCAGATGGTATGCCTAAAGGAGATACATTGCGTATTGCAATGGCACACACGGGTGTGAACTTGTTTATGGCAGCTACGTTGTTACCGTTTGTGTCACACATAGCACGATGGCTAGGTAGGTTCTAAAATGAGAGAGGGGGCTTCGCGGCCCCCTTTTTAGTCTTTGATGTAGTCAATCATCATAGCTATATGCTTTGAGTTTGCCATACTTGGCTTTCTCTCATCTTCTTTTAAACCTATTTCATCGCCAAATTCGTTTATCAAAAAAGGTAGTGCGGTAAATGCAGCACGTCTTTGTGATGGTTTCATCCGTCTAAACTGTTGATGCAACTGAAGCAGTTCAGTTAACTCCACATTAACTGGTTTACCATCTACAGTTGTTAGGTCGTCGCGCCTCTGGTTAGTGACCTCTTCTGACTCTGCGGTAATGATACCATCTACTTCCCTTTTGTATCTGCTAATCTCTTCCTCAATAAGATTAGTTTGCTGAACCCGCACAAAAGCCTCGTCTGATAAATCTGCCCTTGCCTCTGCAGTACGCATCCTAGCCATGTCCTTAAAAGTTCCGACGACTTCTTTACTCTGAACAGCCTCTACTATAGAGGGCAATACAGACCTTAGTACCTTTGTTTCGTACCTTTGAAATCCGGGCGATATTGTACGAGGGCGAAGTTTATAATCAGCAAAGCCCAGTCCCATTAGAAACTCACCAGTTTCGCTCACATCTTTTCGCTGGGTGATACCTGTAAATACCTTAGACAATGAGCCAACACGTGGCTCGACATCTCCATCTTGGAATAGTGTTTCACGAGCAGGTCTTTTTTCCTCATCAGAGGGAGAGAAGAATGTTGTCATCCCTCTCCTACGTGGCGAGTCTAAAAATCCTTTTACAAACGCGCTGTCCTTTCCAAAGAACAATGTGCCAGTGGGATTCGGCTCATTACGATTGTCCACATACTCATCTGGTCTATAACCTAATGCCCTCTGCGTCTCTATGACCTGATTAAGAGGTGTTAAATATGTCGTTGCGTATTCACCAAACAGTTTACCCAGTGTCTCTATGCTTTTTTCTCCGGCACCAGCATCGACACTAGAAAAAATATTTGCAATGTCTTTGAATAGAACGCCACCAGAGCCTGTACGAATATTAGTTCCTACAAAGGCTTCCATTCCTTCTCTGAATCCTGAAGTTTCCAACCATTTATTGAGACTTCCATCATCGTTTCTTTTACCTAATTCTGCTATCCACAAAGCCTGACGAAGTATAGGAGACTGAGCAGAGGTGTCCAACAAAGTTCCGTCATCTTTACGTAAGAATTTGTAGTCAGCAGGCGCGTCTTCACTGTTACGATATTGTATAGCGGCTGGTAAAATTACAAGACCGCCTATAATACCACGAGATATTTGTCTGCGTTGTGAAGGGGTGATGGGACCACCCTTTTTAAGTGCGGCATCTACAGTTCGTTTAGTTATTTGATATATAGCGGGAACACCAGAGTACTCTCCAGCTAATTCCATACTGTTAAACATAAATCGTGGGAATGGGGCAACTACAGTCAATCCATTACGAGTAATGAAAGATGTCATCTCTCTAAATACTTGTGTCTCTGGTTGTTTAGCGTATGTTATGTCTAGTGCTTTATCAACAGAGGCAGATAGCAACTCCTTAAAAGGCGTATTACCTGTTCCTACAAGGTCTGGTGAATCATTTAACAAATCGGACATCTTACCTTGATTAATTGTGTCAATAAGGTCTATGTCATATTCACGCTTTACAAGACGTTCTAGTTCAGCAGTAAATGTACCCCGCCGAATCAGGTATTCCTGCCAGCGGTTTGGGCCATTGATTACATCTACGCCTTTTTCCGCAGCCGATAATATATTATCTAAAGCACCGCCAGCACCCGCGCCTTGAGAGCGTCTAATTTCATTAATTTGATTGAACATGCGGTCAGACTGTGTCGCCAATTCAGGCCGGTCCAGTATGTAGTCCGTATACTCTTTCATGTGATTGTAGTTACGTGGGTCAAAGGTGTATTTAAGATGCCTGAAACTGTCAGCCCAATTACCCTGTACATCAACAAGGCTGCGACTACCTGCGACTAAACCATCCTTGCTGTAGTTGTATAGTGCTGTGTCAAATACGTTTTGTAGCCCCTCAAGAGGCGCACGTACACCGGCAGATGAAAGGTTACGGGCAGCAGTAGCAAGCTGTGATACAAGTAAGCCACGACGGATGTTTTCTACTCTAGTAAAGGTTCTGAAAAATGTATTTTGTGTATCGAGTAGCTTTGCTTCTTTCATTTCAGAGACTTCGTTTCTAGGCTTTACCCGCCTAGTAATCTCTTGGAAAGCACGTAGAGTTCTACCCGCATCAGACACGGAGCCTACCATCATGGTAGCGTAGTCTTCAAAAGAAAGGTCGTACTTGTTTAACAGAGAGAGAAGTTCGCCTTCTGGAACTATTTCTTGGTCAACAGACAATTCAAAGACAACATCTACAAGCCTCTTGCCAGAACTAGGGTCGTAAGTAACGCCAGCTTTTTTCATAACGTCGGCTGCTACAGCAGTAAACGCCTCAAAATTTTCTGGCTTAATTGATGGCCTTGTTAGGGCGTTTACATTAAACATAAATTCAGGAACTTCGCCTGTTTCTGCTGTTTTTAACAGGTCTAGCTGTCCAGTAGTTTCAACTCCCTGATTGTCTAATAGGTTTCTTCCTACCTCCCTATATTTTTTTGGGTCAAGAACAAGCAAGCCATCTTTTTCTGTTGATATAATCTTGCTTTCATCAAGTATGATGTTAGGTTTTGTCATGCTACGCGCACCAATGCTTTGCTCAAACTGCTTGATAAATTCAGACCTAAGTCCTGCATTAGCATTAGCAGCTTGAACCGCAGCAGCCCTACGCTCTGCGCGGGTGGTTTTTTCAGCTAGGATAACGCCATCAATCTTCTTAAACTTACTTGTCTCTGCAGCAACGGCACGTGCTACCTCTTTTACTTCTTTAGAGGAAAGTCCCGATGCCAAGCGTAGAGATGTTGCTGGCAATATTCCACCTGACATGGTTTCTAAATAAGTTAAGAAATTGCCAGTTTCTCTGGCAAAACTGTTTGCCGCACTTCTAGGGTCCATACCCACAGACATCTTATAAAAATCAGGGGCATTTTCTTGCACTCCCTCAAAGAAAGCCTGTGCTACATCTTTATATGCGGATGTCGTGTAATCTACGGATTTTCCTAGAGCAAGTATGGTGTTGAATGCTTCTGCACCCATTCCGTAGTCACCTGCTGTCTGCAGGAATGACTTTAATGCACCATCGTCTAGGTTAGGGAATACTTTCTCTTCATAAAATGTTTCCAAATCCCCAGAGAAAGTTGACATGCTGAAAAGATTACCGGCCCCTTCTACGCCAGAGGCAGCTTCTAAATCTTTATTTCTTTCAGCAATTCCTTGCATGGCTTTAGACAGCCTATTATCTCTATTAGTTGCAAGGGGAATAACATCAGATGGGGTGCCACCATACGCTTGAACAGCGGCATCGCCCCGCGCTTTTAGTTCTTGATAGTACGGGTTTTCATCTTCTGCCAGAGAGGATTGTTCATAGTATTCGGCGGTAGCTTCAAAGGCGGGTATGGCTAACTGAGCCATAAGAAGTTCTTCTTCTTTGGTAAAGACAACTGGAGTGCCTTGTGCCTGACGTTCTTCTTTGTCACGAATAGAAGCAATTAATTCTTCGCGTGACTTTTTGTCAGCATCAAACTTTTCTTGAGCGAGTGATTGGAGGTTTGTAATTGAACCGTCTTGCTTAACAACACGGCCTGATGACACAAGACCGCCAGACGACTCCGGCTGAACTTGAGAGGGACGACTACTAATAATTGATTCAGAAGATGCAATGGAATTAATCTCTGAACCCACCACTCTTCCAGAAGGTTTAAGTTCCATAATTAATTCCTATCTAAAGTTAATTCCTGTCCACACTTCGACTCCTTCACCGCCACCCGGTACCGGATATCGCACTATGTCACCAATTTTTAACTGTTTTGATTGTGCCAAACTTTTAGCATCTTCAAAATTAGCAACTTCTTTAATGTAGTCAGGGCGAACCTTTTGCCCATTTTCTTGTTCTATAAAATTATCACCGAACTTATCGACGTATTTTTGTACTTCAGGGTCAAAACTCAAGCTAAAATATTTGTCTATTTCTAAGGGCAATGCAACACTATTATGTGTATCATTTACAGAATATAGTTGTGTCCTAGCATTTTCCATTTTTCCAATGAAGCTGATGTACTCTTCCCTACCTGTTCCAAACTTTAACTTTATTCTATCTGAAAAGGGGGATACAGGCATTGCATATTTTTCATTTCTAAAAGACTGACTAATTGTGCTGTTAATATAACTAAGAGCAGTAGAAGGTGTAAATACATCTTTAGATGGGTCAGAAGAAGTTTGCGCCTTTTGTTCTTTCAAAATCAAATCACGCTGTGCAATCTTTTTAGCTAATTCTTCTGGAGTAACGCCGCTGTTAGGTAACTGCGCCTCTACAATTTCTACTCCAAGTTTAACTAACATATTATCTAAAGTTTTTTCTGGTTTATCTTCAGGCGCACGTCCTGCAGCAGATATCATTGCATTATGTTCAAGATAACCCTCACGTTCTGCTTCTAACGCGACAATCTTGTCTGCATTGTCTTCAGGACTTTGACTGTACTCTTGAAGAAGTCCAGCTATTTCATCTAGCCTGTCGGCTACTTTAAATGGTTTATCTTCATCTTTCTTTTCAATATTCTTAAAAGCAGTTATCCGTCCTTGATAAGACGTAATTACATCTTGATTAGCTTCATCACCTTTTTCTCGTTCGTTTAGAATAGACTGAGTATAATATGTAATTGCCTCTTTAGGTGTATCAAATTTAAGTTCTTTTGCATCTTTGCCAAAGGAAGTCTGCATAGCCGCCATGTCGATGTTAAGCGTACCCAGTGTAGGAGCATCTATAACGCGACTCTCACCAAGCACACCAGCCTTTGCTTCAAACTCACTAAGTTGCTTAGCTGGGTCTGATACAAATAAACCACCAAGGCCGTCCGCTCCACGCCCTGCTAAGTATCTCCTTGCTATAGAAGGGTCGTATTCTGCACGGGGGCCAAACAGAGAAATAAATTCACTATCAGACATGTCGGCAAATTCATCGGCACCCTTTACATTGTAGAAAGTAGAGAAATCTCCTTCAGAGTCTTTTTCAAGGAATGAGTTGTACTGATTAAGTGTATTATTTACAGCAGTGCTGCCACCCTGTGCAATGCGGAAACGTGTGGCGGCATCTAGTCCTGTCATAGCAAGAGATGCCATGCCTTGTTCAAGCAGCTTGGCATCACGCTCTGCTTCTTTTTTCTTGTCGAGATATACCTGCGTACCCAAGTCCAGTGCTTTGTCAGTCAGCAGGTTTACACGCTGCTCCTGTTCTTTAACACGCTCTGAAATAGTTTGCGCTGCACCTGCGAATACTGCACCAATATTAAATCCCATCACATTCTCCGCGCCATCAATCCAGTAGGTTCAGGTTTATCCATAGGCTGTTCTTCTTGCATATCAGGTGTATCTGGTGTGCTTTGTGATGCTAGTTCTGTAGCATCCATACCCATAGCCTCTAACTCTGAATCAATCTTCTGCTTTACTTTAGCTATAGTTGTTTCACTGTATCCAGTGTCGCCCATTCTGTCGTCTTCAGTGCCTACTGTGTATTTTACACCAGCTTGCTCTGCTAAATATGCCATCATTTCAATCAACACAGGCATAACAAGGATGCCCACGTCAATAGTGTGATAGCCCTGCATAGCACCGCCTATCTGCATTGCATTAGCGATAGTGGTAAGAGGAATACCCATTTCCATTGTGTCAATAAGCTGTGGCGCAATCTGTGGGTCTACAAGACGTGGGATGTAGTATTCCAGTGCCTCTTCTACAGTGTTATACTGAGGGGGATTTTGCCAAGGACGATTACCCAGTTCAGGTGTAAGAGACTGCCCCGGTATAGGCCCATCAAGAAATAGCTGTGGTTCTTCACGCATTTTTTGCAGCCTCTCTCTTCGCACGAATTTGACTTACATACTTGCCAACCCGCACAAGTTCATTATCGGGCTGCTCATTTACTTTTTCTGGCATGGGTTTTGTCCTAGAAAGCAAGCCCGTATTATCTGCTTCTTTTTCAGGCTCAAGACCCGGCACCTTTAAGTTCATATATGTTTTAATTCCAGCGTCAAACATTATTACACCTTACAATCCAAAGAGGCTACCAACCACACTGCTAGAAGAAGCTGTTAAGAAAGTGCCTATTAAATTACCGAATCCAACAGAAGAGTTATAGTCATTTATCATGTTTTGTATGTCGGCCTTACTGTCTGCACGAAGTTGTTCAATAGCCAGATTAACAACACGGCTACGTTCGTTTTCTGCAGATGTCCATGCCCACTCCATACTGTCGCCATAATACTGCCACATGTTATTGTATGCTTGATTTGAAATGCCTAGCAGAGCATTAGCGTTAAGTTCATTGGCACGATTGATTGCGGCTGTGTCCGCTGTAGCCACCTGTCTGCGCCACTGCGCATTGCTTTGGTCAATGACAAGACGGTTACTAGCATTAAACTGGTCACGTTGATTATTCAACTCTGCATTAAAACGCTCTACTACGTTGCGTTGACCTGCATTAAACTGTGCCTGTGCATTTGCTTGTGTTGCATTATACTGTGATACGTTATTAGCAAGATTAGCAAAGAACTGGTCAACTTGATTTTGTGAACTTGCATTAAACTGCCGCGCCGCGTTTTCTGCAGCTTGGTCAGTAAATAGCGATTGAATACGTTGTTGGGTTTTAAAGATGTCTGTCTGCTGCTGATTAGACAGATTAGCCATGTCCATCTGCATAAAGTTTTGTGCGTTCATTACAGCAGACTGCTGACGATTAGAAAGGTTAGCCATGTCAAGATTAGACAATGCCGCAGCCTCTGCCATGACAACAGCCTGACTATTACCTAAATTAGCAAGGTTCATGCTATTTGCAATACGACTATTTTCTAAAGCAATTTGTTGGTCTGCAGTAAAGTTCATATTAGCAATATCACCAATACGAGCGGCGTTAGCTACACGGGCTTGGAAGGCTTGGTCAAACTCCTGACCTATAAACTGCGCACGTTGCTGCGCAGCAAGCATGGTGCGTTGTTGTCTGTTAGACAAGTTCTGCTGTTCAAACTGTGCAAAAATACCTGCGTCTGCTTGTGCAACAGGCAACGCAGACTCCATAGCAGCTTGTACAATGGCTTGACCAGCAATGCTTGATGCACCTAGCCCACGTGCCGCCATAGCCTGTGTAGCGGCTCTCATGGCCCCTGCAGCCCATACTGGCGTTTCACCGCCTTCAAACTGCTGCATTAAACCATCAAGCTGTCCTTGCACTGTGGCTTGTTTGGACGGAGTAGCTTCTGCTGCTTGTACCTGTTCAGTAAACTGTGCAGCAGTTTGCGCATCTGCAACGCCCGATATAAGTTCACCCTGTTGTATTTCACGTTGCACAGGGTTGTCCATAAGAATGGCATTACCTTGTGCGGCATTAACATCACCTACAGAGGAAGCTGTTTGCTGCGCTGCTAATACTTGCGCTTCAGGGCTTACAGTTCCCTGCGCTGCTTGAGTTGCGTTCAACGCAGCACCCACTGCAGGTGCAGCTTGTGCAGCCTTCATTACGTTAGCGTTAGACTCTTGTGGTGCTTGTGCAAAAGAAGTGCCAGCCATTTGAGTGGGTATGGCTACATTACCCGTTACTTGACCACTTGTTGTAGCAATTTCCTGACGAGGGTCTATCGTTGTGCCTTGAGCCGTCACTGTGGCACCTGTAGGCAGTCCCGGAGTTTGTAACATTTGTGCTGATATGTCAGCTATAGTTGGAGCAACCTCTTCAGTAACTACATTACCGTCAGGGTCAGTAATGGGTTTCATATAATTAGGATTAGGAGTTTCCCCATCTGCAAGAAACTCGTTAGTGTCCATCTTAGGCTTAGTTACTTTTGTGAACCCTTGTGTGGGTACATACGCCTGTCGCAATGCCGGATTACTGCCGAACTGCGGGTCCAAAGGGGGTCTGGCGATTGGGGTAGCTTGAGATGCTATAGTCTGACCACCGGGACGGGGTGTAATTTGGGGTATGCCACTAGAACCGGGTAATTGTTGCATAGTACCAAAGTCATCAACAACAGCTAACCCTGATTTTCTCAATGCATCAAGATTAAAGCCACCGGGAATACGCGGGTTGCCCGGAAGGTTGAAGGAAAACGGGTCTACCCCGCGCTCCCGCATTTCGCGAGTACCCGGATTTACATTGAAAGTTGTTATGGCAGGAATGCCGCCTTGTTGCATCTTCACTACACCACCCTTTGCCATCTGCATGGCAGCGTTAGTGTAGCGTTGCATCTGCTGCTGACGCATTGGGTCTTGTTCAATGAAACTTTGGAACTGTCCCATGTCGCCTGTATAGCCCATAGCTTTGGCGATTTTGTTCATCGCTTCTGGTTTAAATGCTCTGAATACAGCCATACTAATTCATTCCCATAAATACTGTGACCACCATCGCAACCACCATTATGGTACTACCCATAATCATTGCTTCAAGACGCCACATGCGCTTGTCCAAGCCCTCTAATTTTTCTTGCACATTAGCATACCGGATAGCACACTCTTTTTCATGCGCTTCCAGTTCCATCTGTGTTTTGAGTACGGGTTCCATTGACAGCTTCATTAAGATGCTTTGTAGGCTTTGCCGTCAGTGATAGCTTTTGTGGTAGCCGCCATGTCTTCAGAACCCCAATCGTCTTTAGCTTTCATCAGTTCCAAGTGTTCTACATTGCGGTCAACACAAGCCTGACGGTCAGCGGCGTCTTCGTCTGCCATCTGAGAGCCAGCGATTACAGCGTTGATGAGGTCAACGGAGTGACCCATCGCTGTGTAATCTTGTGCCTTTTCTTCTGTAGTTCGTGCCATTAGTTTTCTCCTTTATTCGGCTTCAAGTGTGGCTATACGAGCCTCAAGTGCTGTGATTGTTGCTTGTTGTTCTTGTATAGCCTTAATGCACAGCGATACCATGTTGCCATATGCCAGTGAATCCGGCTTATCATCTTTATCGTATTGAACAAATTCTGTCAGACCAGCATCGTGTACCTCTTCAGCGATAAGACCGCCGAATATTGTGTCTCCATCGTTGTTACCCTTGTATGTAACAGAGCGAAGTTTCAAAAGGTCTGCAAGGCCGTGTGCAGCGTCGTTGATGGTGTTTTTATATCTCTGCGACGATGTAGAGCGATAGAATTGTCCCGATGATACAAACACGTTAGCACTAGCAGACGTAGTGTTGTCTTGAACTCTAGGGACAAACAACGAGCCATTTTCGTCCATATATAGGCGAGGGTTACCATCGCCATCTGATAACACGATGTAATTGCTTGATGTGCGGATGTCTAGGCCACCCTGATTGCCGTCGTAGCGGCCCAGCATAGTGTTCTTTTGACCAGAGGTAACTGCGCCGCCAGCGTAACGCCCTACAAATGTGTTGCTCCCACCAGTAGCCACACTGCCAGCATCGCCACCGACATAAGTGTTAAAAGTTCCAGTTTGATTAGAGATGCCAGCCGCGTCACCTACA
>Ga0209348_1000248_pt1 | contig 30370 bp, 30 predicted proteins | sample ETNvirenome_2_30_FD_184065 | JGI IMG/M metagenome (GOLD analysis project Ga0209348, IMG submission 184065) | Marine viral communities from the Pacific Ocean - ETNP_2_30 (SPAdes) (version 2) | ecosystem: Environmental > Aquatic > Marine > Oceanic | place: Pacific Ocean | collected 2013-06-22
AAGAAAAAGAAGAAGTAATGGCTAAAGATCCGAAGGTAGGTACAGGTAAGAAGCCAAAGGGTAGCGGGCGCAGGCTGTATACGGACGAGAATCCTAGAGATACGGTGTCTATAAAGTATGCAACCGCACAAGATGCCCGCGATACGGTGGCTAAAGTTAAAAAGGTAAATAAGCCTTTTGCTAGGAAGATACAGATACTTACGGTGCTAGAGCAAAGAGCTAAGGCAGCAGGTAAACATACGCAAGCAGACATTGCTAAACGTGGCAAAGAAGCCATACGTAGAGCGCGGAAGGTAAAGTAATGGGTCAGCTTAAACAGTGGCGAGAACAGCAATGGGTACGTATCGGCACCGATGGCAAGATCAAGGGGCCATGTGGTACGTCGAAAGACAAAAAGAACCCAGATCGTTGCTTACCCAAAGCTAAGGCACAGTCGCTGAGTCAGTCTGAACGAGCCACCACAGCACGTAAAAAGAAGAAAGCTGGGGCAAAAGGTAAGACGGTGGTGTCTAACACGCCGAAAGCGAAGGTCAAAACAGCAAAAGTTGGCGGCATGATACGTGAAAATCACAAAGGTTGCGGAGCAGTGATGGGCAACCGTAGGAAGAAAACCTTATACGTAAGAGGTAGTAAGAATGGATAAACTAGAAGTTTTCCAAAACGGCAATTTTTCAGACGGGCGTCCTGTCTTTCAAGTTGGCAGCAAGAACGAAGACGGCACGTATACTGTAGTAGATGCGAGTCTGATGAGCGAGGAAGAGGCTAAGGCTAGGCTGGAGCATTTACAGCCCACACCGGCTCCAGAGCCAAAGAAAGAACCAGTTAAGAAAGCAGCGGCTAAGAAAACCACAGCGAAGAAAAAATAGATGGCTACCTCTGGAACAACTGCGTTTGATATGGACTTCACGGAGATCGCTGAAGAAGCGTGGGAGCGTGCGGGCCGTGAAATGCGTTCAGGGTATGACCTTCGCACTGCTCGCAGATCCATGAACTTGATGACTATTGAATGGCAGAACCGTGGCATCAACTTGTGGACGATTGATGAAGGCACTGTGACGATGGTTAAGGGTACGAGTCAGTACGATTTGCCCGCAGACACTATTGACTTGTTGGAACAAGTTATACGCACAAATTCTGGCAATGAGTATACGCAGTCTGATCTAACTATAAGTCGAATAAGTGTTAGCACGTACGCTTCTATACCTAACAAGTTAACAGAAGGTAGACCGATACAAGTCTACGTAGAACGTCTTAGAGACAATCCTAAAATCAACGTGTGGCCTGTACCCGATAAAAACGACGAGTACATATTTAAGTATTATCGTATGCGGCGAATACAAGACGCAGGAAATGGTGTAGAAACCGCTGATGTTAATTTCAGATTTCTTCCTTGTTTGGTGGCTGGTTTGGCATACCACATATCTATGAAAGATCCAGAGCTAGCTCCGCGCATACCGTTATTGAAAGAAGTGTATGAAGAGCAATTTGCATTAGCGGCAGGAGAGGACAGGACAAAAACGGCTGCACGTTTTGTACCGCGTATGAGTTATGTCTAATAGGTTTGCATCTACCAAAAGAGCCATTGCTGAATGTGACATCTGTGGATTTCAGTATAAGCTACGTGAATTAAAAAACTTAATACGTAAGGGGCAAGATACAAACCTAAAGGCGTGCCCAGAATGCTGGAGTCCAGACCACCCACAGCTAAAGTTAGGTGAATTTCCAGTAGATGATCCGCAAGCTATCAGAGATCCACGGCCTGATAGGAGCTTAGGTGAAGCAGGAGAAAACAGTAGTAGACAGATACAGTGGGGCTGGAACCCTGTGGGTGCAGGGGATGACCCTTTTGGATTAACGCCTAATGACTTAGTAGCAACTGGTCAGATAGGAACAGTAACGATTACAACAACTTAGAGTACAGTTATGAAAAAAGATAGTAAAATCAAAAAAGTAAAAGAAGCGCCTAAGCCTGATATGTCTGGTGTAAAGACCACCGGCATCAAGGTTCGCGGTACAGGTGCTGCTACAAAAGGACTTATGGCTCGCGGCCCTATGGCGTAAAACATGAACTACACCGAGCTAAAAACAAATATCGAAGACATCTGTGAGCTTACGTTTACAGATGCTCAGCTCGCTATGTTTACGCAACAGGCGGAACAGAAAATCTATAACGCTGTGCAATTACCCGCACTACGTAAAAATGTTACTGGTACCGCTACTTCTGGTAACAAATACTTATCAGTACCCACAGATTTTTTGTATGTGTACAGTATCGCAGTAATAGATGGTAGTAGTAACTACCATTTCTTACTAAATAAAGATGTTAACTTCATACGTGAGGCGTACCCTGTTGCGACCACCACAGGTTTACCAAAACACTACGGCATTTTTAATGACGATGCGTTTATATTAGGGCCAACACCCGACTCAAATTACACGTTTGAATTACATTATGGGTATTATCCTGAGTCTATTGTTACCGCAAGTACCACTTATCTTGGAGATGAGTTTGATTCTGCGTTGTTAAATGGTGCTCTGGTTGAAGCCATACGATTTATGAAAGGTGAGCCTGATATGGTGGCTATGTATGACAAGTTTTATGCTGCTTCTATGGTATTGCTCCAGACGTTAGGTGATGGAAAATTACGGGCTGATACCTACCGTTCAGGGCAAACGCGAATGCAGGTGATGTAGTATGTTCTTACGTGCACCGCAGATAGAGGTAGGAGATGTTCTTGTATCTACTACAGAAAATAAAGGGCATGATCCTGAGTTTTGGGCACAAGTAGCGGCAGACAAAATTGTAAGTGTTGGTAATAGCTGCCACCCTGTAATAGCACAGCAGGCAGAAGCATTCAAAGAAGCGGTCAGAGCTACAGCTTTGCACTACATAAAAGAAGCAGTAAAGAGCGATAGGACAACTCTTATTGCAGAGTTAGAACGCCAAGGTCATAAAGACATGGCAGACATAATTAGGAGTTTGTGATGGCTATATCGACGGCTATGTGCACATCGTTTAAGCAAGAATTACTTGTAGGCACACATAATTTTACTGCCACTAGCGGTAATTCATTTAAGTTAGCTTTGTATACAAGCTCTGCTTCTTTAGGCGCAGGCACCACTGCGTATACAACGTCTAACGAAGTATCTGGTACGGGGTACACAGCAGCAGGTGCAGCATTGACAAGCGTTACGCCTACAACGTCAGGTACAACGGCGTTTTGCGACTTTGCCGATCTTACTTTCAGTTCGAGCACTATTACTGCAAATGGCGCATTGATATACAACGATACCCAGTCAGACAAAGCTGTTTGCACATTAGCGTTTGGTGGAGATAAAACTTCTACCTCTGGTGATTTTACTATCTCGTTTCCAACTGCGGACGCTAGTAGTGCAATCATTCGTATTGCCTAAGCTATGGCAAATGTCACCGGCTGGGGTAGAGGCGCTTGGGGCGAAAGTCCGTGGGGGCAACCCGATCCTGTTGAGGTCACAGGTGTTGCGGGCACAGGCGCTATCGGTTCAGTTACAGTTAGTGCATCAGCAGTCACCGCCGTCACAGGTGTTTCTGCAACAGGATCAATCGGTTCTGTCACGATCATCGAAGGAACGGGTGTTACCGTTTCTGTTACGAGTGTTGAAGGCACTGGGTCTATTGGTTCAGTTACCGTTACAGGTGACGCAAGCACTAGCGTTACAGGTGTGGGAGCTACTGGAGCTATTGGTTCAGTTACGACTCGTACACAAAATGTTGTCTCTGTTACAGGCGTGCAGGCGGGGGGCAGTGTTGGTACAGTTACGGTTGCAGGAGGTGCTGTAGCCGAAGTTATCGGTGTTGAAGGTGTTGGGAGTGTAGCTCAAGTGTTAGTGTGGGGTATTATAGATGACAGTCAAACACCAAATTATTCAACCATATCAACAAGCCAAACACCAAGTTGGACTGTAATCACAGACAGTCAAACGCCTAATTGGGAAGAGGTAGCCTAATGGTACGAAAGGTTAAAAAGGTTATTAAGGGGCTAGAGAAAGCCTCTAAGACTCACAAAAAACAAGCCGAAACATTGAAAAAGCATGTGGCCTCCATGAAAAAGCCCGCTGCTAAACGTCGGAGAAGATAGATGGCAACTTATGTTAACGACTTACGCTTAAAAGAGATTGCCACTGGTGACGAATCAGGTACGTGGGGCACCAGTACGAATACCAACCTTGAGTTGATAGGTAATGCTATGGGTGTAGGGGCAGAGGCTATTGCCAATGCTAGCACGCACACTATTACGATGGCTGATGGTGTAGCGGATGAGTTTCGCTCTACTTTCTTGCGACTTACCGGCGGAGGACAAGCCTGTACAGTTACTTTAGCGCCTAATACGTTATCGCATACTTGGATAATGCGAAACGAGACTTCCGCAACTCTTACCCTTACTCAAGGCTCTGGGGCCAACGTAGCTATAGCAGCAGGTCAAACTAAAATTGTAGCTACAGATGGTGCAGGATCTGGCGCGGTTGTTTACGAGATGGACGACCTTGAGCTTGCTGGTAACTTGGTTATTGGTGGTGATCTTACCATTGGGGATGATTTAACAATTACAGACGATTTGAATGTAGGGGACGATATAAACCTTACTTCAGATTCTTCTCTTATTAAGTTTGGTGCGGATGGCGACACGACACTGACCCACACGGATGGAACGGGCCTTACTCTTAACAGCACGAACAAACTAACTTTTGGGGATGCCGCTTCTTTTGTACAGCAATCTAGCGATGGCGTATTGCGTGTTGATGGCGAAGCTACGATTGATCTAAATGCGTCTACGGCTGTCACTGTTAGTAACGATCTTAAATTAGATAGCGATGCTGCTGTATTAGGTTTTGGCGCAGATAATGACACAACACTGACGCACACAGACGGATCTGGCCTGACGTTGAACTCTACGAACAAGATCATGTTTAACGATGCGAGCCAGTTCATACAAGGCTCGTCTGCGACGGTTCTGTCATTGGGTGCGACGGATGAGATTGATCTGACCGCAACTGCCATTGATGTGAATGGCACGATGGATGTGAGCGGTGCTTTCACGGGCACGACTGCGACTTTCACAACTGCTGATAATTTAGCCGCACTCACTGTTATTTCAACAGATGCGGATGCAAATGTTGGCCCTCTTATTAACTTCCAAAGAGACTCAGGCTCTCCAGCAGATAGTGATACCTTGGGCAGACTTCAATTCTTAGGAAAAAACGACGCTTCTGAAGATGTCACTTATGCTTCAATAGATACGATAATTCAAGATGCGTCAGATGGAACAGAGGATGCTCAGGTCAGGTTTAGATCAATTACTGCGGGTACGACCGCAAACCGCTTGGAATTTACTGGCGCTGAAACTGTATTCAATGAATCAAGCAAAGACCTAGACTTCCGTGTTGAGTCTGACGGCAACACGCATATGCTGTTTGTTGATGCCGGTAATAGCCGAGTTGGCATCGGCACTAGCAGCCCGGTAGCAGATTTAAGTGTTGGCTCCGTCGGTTCTGGCACAGCCTCGGCTACACCCGTCGAGGTAAATCTAGGCAGTACGTTTGCAAATTCAGCAGGCTCACTTTCCAAAGCCAAGTTAAAGCTCTTCGAAGACTCTTCTTCGAACGTGTACGGACTTTCTGTTTCTTCTGGTCTCTTAGAATTTGGCGTTCCCAGCAGTGCGGGTCATGCGTTTTTTATTAACGAAAGTGAAGCCATGCGTATCGACTCTAGCGGCAATGTCGGGATTGGGACGAGTAACGCAACGCCATCAAATGGCGAAGGAATGTGTCTAGGTTCTGGCTCAGCAATTACCAGATTAGATATAAGAAACTCAACAACAGGTGACGCTACTGGTGACGGAACATCTTTACAACTAAACGGCAATAATTTCACTATTGAAAATAGAGAAGCTGGCTATGTAGCCTTTGCAACCTCACTTACAGAACGCATGCGAATCAATGCGGCAGGCTATGTAAACCCGAATGCCAATGTTGCCCTCACTAATGCACCCGACACTCAAGGCTTACATTTTGGATGGAATTACTCAAATGGTGCAGGCGAAAGTTTAATTGTCTTCAACAGAGGCGCAGGCACTACGGGCGGTTTAACCTTTGTCGATAATTCTTCTAGTGGCACTCATGATGAGGTAATGCGCCTCGAAAGTGGAAATTTAGGTATTGGCACGAGCAGCTTAACTGAAAAGCTGGAAGTCGACGGTTCTATAAACGCTATAAATCAATCCGCCAATTTTGCTACAGGAGCATACAGAGTTTTTGCTGATATAGTTAATTCGACCAAAATTGCAAGAATTGGAACCGCTAGTGGAGCAAACACTCCTTCAGGTACTCAAGGTGAATTAACATTTTATGTAAACAACTCAGAATATATGCGCATTGATTCGAGTGGCAGACTATTGCATGGGGTAACGAGCGGTAATGCTTTCTTCCACGAAGAGAATCCCAGCAACCAAACAGGGCATCAAATTACGACCATAAATGGCTACACAAAACCGCATATTCAGGTTGCCTCGGTCAGTGCGGCTTCGACTAGTTTTTTCCATTTCGTAGGTCAAACAGGCAATGGTTCTTCTGTGACCTCTAACGCCATAATTATTTATGGAAATGGAAACATTCAAAACGTAAATAATTCTTACGGCGCTTTATCAGATGTAAAGCTGAAGGAAAATATCGTTGACTCTGGTTCTCAGTGGGAGGACATAAAAGCAGTAAGAGTTCGGAAGTACAGCATGATCGCTGATAAAGAGTCAGCACCAAATCGCATAGGTGTGATAGCTCAAGAACTTGAATCTGCTGGAATGGGTGGATTGGTTTTAGATATTGCAGATAGAGATGAAGACTTTGAAGAATTAGAAACGAGCACAAAAAGTGTTCACTACTCTGTTCTTTATATGAAGGCTATCAAGGCTCTTCAAGAAGCTATGACTCGTATTGAAACCTTAGAGGCTAAAGTACAAACACTGGAGAGTAACTAATGGCAGCAACATTTACTTGGACTGTATCGCAATGCGACCGCGTTCTGGCAGACGGGGGCATCAACAATATTCATTGGCGGTGCAACGCAAAGGAAACCGCGAGCGGCACTGAGTACGCAGCTAGTTCCTATGGCACCTGCGGTCTCACTTATGACGCAAGCAGCAGCGATTTCATTGCCTACGACAGCGTGACACAAGATAACTGTTTGACCTGGATTTACGCCAATGGCGTCGATAAAGACGTCATCGAGGCTGCGTTGCAGGCAGACATCGACTTACAAATTACACCGACAGAAGGAACAGGAGTACCTTGGTAATGGAAACAAAGCATATTCAACTACACGATCTAGCTAACGTGTTAAACCTGATCGACGTAGCCGCACAGAAAGGTCTTTTCAAAGGAGATCAGCTTTCCGCTATTGGATCTATGCGTGATCGTTTTATGCAGGAACTCAAAGAACAAGCTCCTGCTGAAGACAACGTAGCGACGATTGAAGATCCCGATACAGCGGTGGTTCAGTAACAACGATGGACGTGGGTTCGGTCAGCGAATCTGCTCAAGTTAGCTGGAAGCAGGTCGCGGTTCAGAAGCAAGAGCGTCTGCGTACAGGTGCCGAAGGTGAGACTGTCCGAGAGATGGTCGAAACTGTTATGCCTACGATCTACACGAAAGAAGGTAACAAAGTAGAGGCGCAACCACTAGCGCCTACCCAACGAGTGAATATATCGGTATGAGTGACGCAGGTGAAAAAGCATTGATAGAAGTTAACGCGCATGAGCGTGAGTGTGCCTTACGTTACGAGCGCATCGAAGAGCGCCTTGCAGAAGGTAGCGCCAAGTTTAAGCACCTAGAACACCTTATTTACGGACTATATGCCTTGATTGCAGCGGCAGCGTTGCCGCAGTTTTTTATGGGGTAAACCATGATAATTGAATCTGTTGCAGCCGCCGGGATGCTCCTTCAGCAGATCAATACGGTGATCCAAAACGTCAATGAGGGTAAAGCCAACGTACAGCAAGCAATGGCGTTGGTCTCTGACTTTGGAGAGGCTCTAAACAGTTTTGAGGTAGAACGCAAAAGCTCTGCTTTCAATGCTCTCTCTAAGAATGACATCCTCAAGCTGCAAATGCTTCGTAGGAACCAAGAGCGTTACCAGAAAGACTTAAGAGAATTGTTACTTATCGCAGACCCTAAGCTGTTAGAGGATTATGACCGCGCCATTAGGCAACAAGAACATGACAGGAGGGCACACGTAAAGCTCGTGGCAAAAAGAAAACGTGAAAGACAACTATTGATCCAACAAGTCCTTGTTGGTGGCACAACTCTAATCATTGGAGGCGGCTTGGCGATTCTTGTTTTTATGTTGATCATCAAGGCATTCGGATGATTATGGCGTTCTTGCTCGTTGTTGTGGTCGATAACGCGCCAATCGAAGAGCGGTTTTTCTTTCGCACGATTGATCGCTGTAACTTCTTTGCTCACATGATCGAATCTGGTCAGTACAAAATGGTGCAAAACAATCGAATATCGTCACAGCAAAACGTGACGGCGTACTGTGTGCCTAAATACGCAAACCCTAATGCGAAGTTCTGGGACTAATATGGCAGCAAAACGCTTAGAAGACGGCAGTGAGTACGCCGAATACGATGCAGATGGCGATGGCATCGTTACTGACGAGGAGCTACAGACGAGCAAGGAGTTGCAGGAACTGCGGCTACAGCATGAACGAGCAGATGCTCAACGTGCCATGAGTTGGTTTGCGCTATGGGGAATGTTGCTCTACCCAAGCCTTGTGGTTGTCAGTGAGTTCTTCGGAATGAACCAAGCTGCCTCTATCTTAGGCGACATGGCGGCAGTCTACTTTGTATCCGTTGCAGGCATCCTAGCTGCGTTTTTTGGCGCACAAGCATGGTCAAATAGGAAATAAATTATGAGTATTGTTGCATCACTCGTTGGGCCGGTCACAGGACTGCTGGACAAGTTCATAGAAGACAAGGATCAGAAGAATGTGTTGGCACATGAGATTGCCACCATGTCAGAGCGTCACGCGCAGGAAGCATTAAAAGGTCAGCTAGAGATCAATAAGATGGAAGCTGCACATAGGTCGTTATTTGTAGCTGGGTGGCGACCTGCCATCGGTTGGATTTGTGCAGTAGGGCTGTTGTACAACACCATCATCGCTAATGTCCTTGGTATCTGGATGGATGTGCCAGAGGTAGATACAACACTTCTTGTGCCCGTTATGATGGGGATGTTGGGTCTCGGCGCTATGAGAAGCTACGAGAAGGTCAATCAGGTAGCGCGGGAGAAGTAGATGGTGACGTTCATGGGCCAGTTAGTAGATACATTGAAGCGGCACGAAGGTGTTAAGGCTTTCGCCTATCAGTGTACAGCCGACAAGACCACGATTGGTGTCGGGCGCTGCATTGACGAAGATGGTGGTATCGGTTTGTCTGACGATGAGATCGAATATCTGCTGTCAAACGATATAAAGCGTTGTGATGAAGAACTAGCCGCTGCCTATGACTGGTACGAAGATCTTACTCAACCCAGACGAGATGCCATGATAAATCTTTGCTTCAACCTTGGTCTGACTAGGCTACGCGGATTTGTTAAAGCCTTAGAAGCTATGTCACGGCAGCAATACGATGTAGCAGCTGATGAGTTTATGGATAGCAGGTGGGCAAGTCAGGTGGGTGATCGTGCAGTAGAAGTCACTGAACTTATACGCACAGGCGAGTATAGAGAATGACGTTACGCAAAGTAGTCTTAAAGCCCGGAGTAAACAAAGAAGTCACTCGTTATGTAGACGAACAGGGCTGGGCCGACTGCGATAAAGTACGTTTTCGTGCAGGGTTTCCTGAAAAGATAGGTGGGTGGCAGCAAATATCTGGTAATACGTTTCTTGGTGTTGCACGTTCTTTATTTAATTGGGTTACGCTAGAAGGTCAGAATTTGCTTGGTGTGGGCACCAATCTTAAATTCTACATAGAAAAAGGCGGTGCTTATTTTGATGTAACGCCTGAACGCACACCGTCTGGCGTATCTCTTACTAATCCTTTTACGACTGTTTCTGGGTCTACCACAGTGACTGTTACAGATGCCAATGGGGGCTACATAAACGGCGATTTTGTTACGTTTAGCGGAGCATCTGCTGTAGGCGGGCTGACTCTAAACGACGAGTTTCAGATAACGTATTCTACCGGCAACACCTACACCATCGAAGCGTCTTCCGCAGCTTCGTCTTCTGCTACTGGTGGCGGGTCTGTAACAGCAAAATACCAAATAAATGTAGGCCCAGAGTTTGCTGTACCTTTAGTAGGTTGGGGTGCTGGCGGGTGGAACGAAGGTACATGGGGTAATGGTGCTACTTCTACGGACTCTTTGCGTTTGTTTAGTCAGTCTAATTTTGGTGAAGACCTTATATTTGGCCCTCGTGGTGCCAGTATTTACTATTGGGATGCTAGCAATGGGCTTACTACACGCGCAGTAGAGCTATCGTCCTTAGCGGGCGCTTCTAATACACCAACGAAACAAAATTTCATTCTCGTGTCAGACGTAAGTAGGTTTGTATTCTGCTTTGGTGCTAATACGTTAGGGTCTGCTGTACAAGATCCAATGTTGGTACGGTGGTCAGATCAAGAAAGTGCTGTAAATTGGACGCCCGCAGCTAACAATCAAGCAGGGGATTTACGTCTTTCTAAAGGGTCAGAAATAGTAACTGCTCTACAGTCTCGTCAAGAAATTTTAGTCTGGACTGATTCAGCTCTCTATTCTCTACAGTATGTGGGTGCACCTGCTGTATGGGGGTCTCAGTTGCTTGGAGATAACGTATCTATAGCCTCACAAAATGCCGCAGTATATGCTGATGATATAACTTACTGGATGGGCGCAGATTCTTTCTATGCGTACGATGGCAGAGTTAAAAACCTACCTTGTGCGTTAAAAAGACACGTTTTCAATGACATAAATCAAGAACAGATAGAACAAGTTTTTGCAGGCACTAACGAGGGTTTTGATGAGGTCTGGTGGTTTTACCCGTCAAACAGTTCTTCAACTGTAGATAAATACGTTGTTTATAATTACGTGCAACAGATTTGGTACTTTGGCAGCTTGGCTAGATCTGCATGGTTAGATACTGGTATACGCCAACTCCCCGTTGCGGCTACTTATAGTAACAATTTAGTCACGCACGAAGACGGTGTAGACGACAACGAAAGTGGCACAAGGGCGGCTATTACTGCATTCATTACTTCTGGTGAGTTCGATATAGAAGATGGTGATAGGTTCTCGTTTATACGACGTTTGCTTCCTGATATTACGTTTGAGGGGTCTACTGCCGAAAGTCCTGCGGCTACGTTTGAGCTACTGCCTTTGCAGTCGTCTGGTTCTGGGCGGAACGATCCATTGTCTGAAGGCGGGTCTAGCAGTGGTACGGTAACTCGTTCTGCTACGGTGCCGGTAGAAAAGTACACTACACAAGTAAATACTCGTGTGCGTGGTAGACAGTTATCTATAAAGGTACAATCCGCAGACTTGGGTGTGCAGTGGCAGTTAGGGGCACCTCGACTTGATATACGCCCCGATGGGAGACGATAGTGCCTGTAGATACCACCAGATATGACATAGACTTTGTAGCCCCTGCCCTGCCGAATCCACCACAGCAGTACAACCAGCGGGACTTCAATCAGTTTAACAATGCACTTCGGCTGTATTTTTCTCAGCTTGACAAAGCAGTGCGGGATGCTAGCACATCCCCTCAAGCACAAGCTGCTGGATGGTTTTTTAGCTAATGTCTAATCTGTACAGAAATGCCAAGGTAGATCTCACTACCACTAACGCAACCACGCTGTACACCTGCCCAACAGCAAAGAGAGGCATTGTTAAGTCTATTCTAGTGTCCGAGGACTCTGGTAACGCAGATACTATCACTGTAACTATTACTGATGCTGATAGTGCAGTGTTTAGCTTATTCAAGGTTAAAGCGGTGGGAGCAAATACCACAGTAGAACTACTTACCGCGCCTCTAGTGGTAGAAGAATCTGAAACATTAAAAGTTACTGCCGCCACTGCTAACAGGTTACACGTTGTTGCTAGCCTGCTGGAGGTGTCGTAATGGCTACCAACTTTGTTCAAGCATTTATTAATAAATACAAAGATGTATTAACGCAGGGTGCTAACTATTACGAAATAGACGATGTAGATAACGTCGATGACTGGTACGACGATACTTACGAAGATCTTATTGCGCCCACGCTAAAAGATGTGGGGTACAGAAATACCGGCGGCGCTAGATTTAATGTGGGCGGTGGTAGAGGAAGAGACGGGCCATTACAAGTGTCTGTGTCACCTGAAAACTACATGAAGAATTCAGATGCGCCTGAATACCTTACTGACATATTTGACCCAAACAAAGAGCGAAATGAGACCGAAGCTCAAAGCGCCTACGCGGTGCTATCTATTGCCGAGTCTCCTGAACAGATAGCTACGATTCTTGGTGGGTACTACGGAGTAGATTTTTCACCTGTAGCACAAAAATTGGGCCGGTTTGGTGGCAACTTAAAAAGTCATACGGGTTCTTCAGAAGCACAACTTGCTGAACTTCATTCGTTTCTTGAACCTATCCTCCAAGAGCAGATACCTTATTTACAGTTAACTCGTGGGATGGGGTACCAAAACGCAATAAAAACTGCGTTTGAAGAAGACCCAATGATTCAAGCATTGTACGGTAAGTATGATGTTGCCCCCATGCGCCAAACAAAAGATGGATCTACGTATCTATACGATCCATTTACGTACGGCGAAATGCGTACGTATGAGTCTAGGGATAGGGATTTTCAAAAAGCGTTTAAGATTGTTGCCTCTATCGCTGCCGCGTATTACTTGCCGGGGATGCTTTCAAATGCGCTAGGTATATCAAAAGCCGTTGCTACCGCAGCAGTAGCCGCAGGGCAGACTGTTGTATCTGGTGGTGATTTTGATGACGTACTTAAAAATGCAGGATTAGCTTTTGTTGGTGCAACTGCCGCTGAAAAACTAAGTAACGCTAAACAAGCCGCCGATGCGGCAAACGCTGCAAACGCCGGAGCTAATGCTACTGCGGCTACAGCACAAGCGGCACAAGCGGCAAACGCTGCTTACACCACAGCAAAAGTTCTATACGCAACTGCACAAGTGGGTTCTGGTGCTATTAGCGGTAATCTTGCTGCGGGCGTACTCGCGGCTTTTGGCCCAGATCTAACTACCTCTGCTCTTAGTAAAGTAGGACTTACCCCCGAACTGCTTGATAGAGCAGGTGTAGACCAAGGCTTGTTAGTAAACGGCTTAGTCAGAACTCAAGTAGCTTTAGCACAAGGCATGGACGTTGACGATGCTTTGTCCGTGGGGCTTGGCACCTACATCCTATCTGGTGGGGGCATAGCAGGGATAAATAAAGACACCTTCTTCGAGAAGATGGGCGAGGTGCTACGTGACACTGGTCAGTCTCTGTTTGGTACCGAAGGCGCTGATCTTAGTAACGCCACTGCGTCATTAAATACTCTGTATGCGGATGACTATAAATATGGAGAGGGAGGTCTATCTGAACAGCTCGCTAAAGTTAATCCAGATATTTTATCTGAAGAAATGTTGGTACAGGGCAGTGCCAACTGGCGGATTCAAGCTGATGGAACCCTATTAGATTTAGAAAGCGGGACAGTATTAGATGCTGCAAAAGGCCACGCTACTGAAATTGCTGTTGTATTAAAAACAGGTGGGGCTAATGGCAATGTGGACTATAGTCAAGATGTTATAGACGCTGCACTGGACAACTTAAACCCGTATTTTAGTGACCCTGTAGATCTTGCAGAGTTAAAAGCCGCGACAATTCCAGAAGAACTACCGGAAAATTGGCGGCTAGCATACGGGAGTTACGCAGATCTTGCTATAGACATTGAAAACGGTGTGTCTATTAAAGAAATACAAGCAAAGATAGATAACGCTCGTTTTGATCCAAATATCGGGTTAGGTATAGCCCCACCCACCGCAACAGACACATCAGGACTATCCGCTGACCAACGCTCGTATCTAGTAGGGAATGCTATAGATGCGATAGCCGAGGCTATGTATGAAGAAGATCGTAATAGCGGAGGCGACTCTACTAGCTCGGATGATTTTAGGGCAGAGGCAATAGAAGCCTACCAAGAACTGCGAGACGACGGCCTCTCACATCTTCGAGTCATGGAAGAGCTTGGCATGGATACGTCTGGGCGTGTGTTAGATGCCGTGCGTGCATTAGACACTGCTGCTCTTGATGACTTGCGTGCTGGTGATGAACGTGAAGCCTACTTACGTGCGCTAGGTTCAGTAGACGAAACTACAGGTCGGTACCACGAAGACTCATTATACGAGAGTGGCATAGAGCAAGCGTTTGGTCTCTATGACCTTGCAAAACGTGCCGTAGATACCGCAGCGGAAACTGGCGATGACAAATGGATTATTGGCACTGCTATCGCTATTGAAGCAGGGGCAGACGTAGCAAACGCATTTCTAGGGCTTGCTTCGCTTGGAGGTATAGATCCTGAGTCCACTGAGTTAGGTAAAACGCTAAAAGCAATTACCGATATGACAGGTGAGAGCAAGCCTGAAGACTATCAAAAAGGGCTGGAGGACATAAATCAACGGCTACAAGCCGCGCAAGACCAAGCAAAGAAAGAAGGACTTGGTACCTCTGATAGTTGGATGTTAGTTGGTAAAGCGATTATAGGCGCTGCCGCAGAAAACCCCACAGAGTTTGTTCTTGATTTTGTTGTTAAAGAGGCAGCTTCAGAAGTAATACCGTTTGTTATTGGTGGTGCAGCGTTTGGTGGGGCTAAGTTAAGTGCAGCGGTAGCGAAGAGGTTCGGCGATGATGCCGCTAAGAAGTTTGGGGAAAACCTAGATGCTAGTGACATAGCGGTCACTGCCACCATGTTAAGTGACGCCGCAGAAGAAACAGGCGGTGCAGCGTCTTCCGGCTACAGCGAAGGTTACGCTGCCAAAATAAAACAACTCGAAGAACAAAATGCACGTAAAGCTAAACTTACAGGCGTTAGCTCTATACCTTTGTCAGATGCACAAATAAAAGAAGCCGAAGAGTTTGCCACCGAAGTCGCACGTAAAGCAGGTATGGCAGGTTTTGTGCTATCCGTCGTGTCTGATGGAGCATTAGGAGGTAATGAGTTAGCACGAGGGTTGTTTGGCGATAAGGCTACAAATGCTGGCACGGAGTTCTTAGAGAGTTTAATCAATAGGGTCACTAGAATCGGAGAAGGTGCGGGCCGAGAGTTTATGCTTGAGGGACTGCAAGAGGGTGGCGTACAAGCAGTCATTGAAGGTTCACTATATGAAATAGATCCTGACCGTCCTATGTCTGCGTCCATAGCTCAAAACGCCATACTAGGTGCAATCATAGGTGGTTCTGTAGGCGGTGGTATTGGCACAGGTGCTGAAGTATCAGACATATTAGCCAACATTGTACAAAAGACTTCTCCTACAGTACGAGCCGCTATAGAAGGCGCTAAAAACGGCGTATTGAATGACGCGCAAGCCAGAAAAATACTTGCCGATTTCGGTATAACTAGCGATGAGTACGGTGCCTTACAGACTAGCTTAATGAACGAGGCATTTGATGCCGATTATACTACGTTCAATGAGGCTAAAAGCGCATTTCAAGCTGAAAATCCAGACTATGAGCCTACTGAAGCCGACATACTTCAGTTTACTGGCAATCGTGCCGAAGACCGCTTAGAAGCAAGCGTTGCAGATCTAGTAGATCGCAGCTACATCGACGCGCAAGAAGTCATAGATGCCGCAGCTCGTGAGGGTTTGACGTTAACTGAAGAACAAGCTGCCGAATACGTGCGCCAAACCGAATCGGGTCAAGCAAATACCGTGTTAGGGCAGCTTCGTTCAGACTTTGACGCGCAGTACACCACTAGAAATGAAGCACTAGACTATTTTACCGACATTGGGTACGCCCCGACACAAGAAGATTTAACAGAATTTATAGGTAAATCAGAAAAATACACCTCAGATAACGTATCTGATTATTCTGAAAATATGTTAATGCTTCAGTTGGATGGGTTACTTGGTGATCCAAATGCAACGCCTGAACAGATAGACAGGCTTTTAGATCGCATTGAAACGCTTAACCCAGACTCTACTGCACGCGAAGATTTTGGTGTAGGTGAAGATGGTACTCCCCCAGACGAAGATACGGGGTACGAACCGCCTGAATACGAACCGCCGTCAGATTCAGAACCAGAACCTGAGCCAGAACCAGAACCAGAACCAGAACCTGAGCCAGAACCAGAACCAGAACCAGAACCAGAACCTGAGCCTCCTGCCGATACAGACGGTGATGGTGTGGCTGACGATTCTGATGCTTTCCCTGATGATCCAGACGAATCGGCAGACACGGATGGTGACGGTGTAGGTGACAATACGGATGCGTTTCCTGATAACCCAGATGAGACTACTGACACCGATGGTGACGGTATAGGTGATAACGAGTCAGGCGTTCTGCTAGATCAAATAGCAGGTTCTGAAAAACGACTTACTGATCGTATAGATCAGCTACAAAGAGAAGGTAAGACTCGTGATGAGGCGTTAGCGCAAGCGATAGAAGAGCTTGCTGGTGATTTAGGTACAACAAAAGAAGACTTATTAAAGGCTATAGGAGACTCTGAGCTTTCTATACGAGAAGACTTCAAGGACGAACTATCTGATTTAGAAGATAGACTCTCTGAAGATATAGAAGAAATATCTGAAGATATAGAGGGTATATCTGAAGATATAGAAGGTGTATCTGAGGACATTGATACTGCTAAACGTGACCTTCTAAATAAGATTGACGAGGCTGAACAGGCCGGTATTGACAGAGATGCCGCACTAGGTAGCGCAATTTCTGACCTTGCCGAAGAGCTTGGCATTACAGAAAAAGCCCTGCTTGAGCGTATTGGCGAATCTGAAGAATCGTTACGTGCATTAATTGGTGAAACAGAAGCCGATCTCTTACGTGCTATTAGCGACACAGAAGCTGCACTGACCGAAGAAATAGAAGCTGTAGGAGAACTTGTAGGTAAGCCCGCTTCAGAAGTAACCGATGCAGATATAGAGTTTGTTGCAGATCTTATAGCGCAACAAGAAGCACTTAATGACCCCGAAACATACGAGTTTACGCAAGAACAACTAGCCTATGACGTAACAGGTGATGGCGTTATAGATCAGGCCGACTTGGATCTTCTGCAACAAGCGCAACAAGATCCTAATGTGTTTTTTGATCTTGAGAGTAAATTTGCCCCTACAGGCATATATGCTACGCAACAAGAGCTAGCGCAACAGCAACAACAAGCACAACAACAAACACAACAGCAAATTGCACAAGAAGCTCAACAAGCCAAACGTAGGGATTTGTTCGATCAGTTGATGGGAGCTGCAGATTTAACAGGGCAACAAGTTACGGTGCAACAGTCTCCGCTGGCTCAGATCGACTATTTGTATGATTTTAGTAGTATATTGGGGCCACAACAACGTGCAGGTATGTTTCCCACACCTTACGGTACAATCGACAGACCACAGCCAAGAAACACACCTTCTTTACCTGTTTTACCCCCGATACCACGCAAACGTGGGGGTGTGATAGATACAAATGAAGAGTTGTTACGGATTATTGGAGAAAGTAAATGAGTTGGTGGAATGATTTAGTTTCATCTGCGGTAGAAGCAGAATCCGAAGAAGATAGCGGAGGCTTTCTCAGTAGCGTTGGTGATTTTTTTAGTAGTGATCTTGGTAGATTTGTGGGGGGTGTAGGTGGTTCCTTAGCTCTAAAAGAGTTTGGGCTTATGGACTCTAAAACACCTGTAGTTGGGTATCAGGGCAGCATTCCAAAATATGAAGCCGTACGCGAACGTGTACCCATGCAACAAGATTCTGACCGTAGGCCCGGATCAGGTGGTAGACGGTATTTTAGCGATGTTATGTACGCAGATCGTCCAGAGCGTCAGCCTATGTCTGTAGAACAGGCACGACAACAAGCTAAAACACAAGCACAGGGGTTGGCAGCACTTAACATGCCTCCTCAAAAAGCAGCCGCTGGCGGCATCATGCACATGAGCAAAGGACGCTATTTGGGTGGTGCTACTGATGGTATGGCTGATAAGATTCCAGCAAGGATAGAAGGCGGTCAAGAAGCACGTTTAAGTGACGGAGAGTTTGTTATACCTGCGGATGTAGTAAGTCACTTAGGTAACGGTAACTCCGATGCTGGTGCAAAACAGCTACATCAGATGATGACTAGAATACGCAAAGAACGTACAGGCAACCCGAAACAGGGTAAACAAATTAAACCTCAAAAAATGTTACCCGCATAAAGGCAATGAGTATGTATAAGTATCAAACTGGTGGTGGTGTAACTGTTCCTAATGATCCCAATGTGGGACAAGAAGTGGGTAGATCAGGTGCATTAGCGGAGTTTGCTGGTGATTATGTTACTGGAATGCTCGGCAAAGGTGAGGCGCTTGCTAACCAGCCTTATCAAGCCTATATGGGGCCATTGACCGCTGGCCCGTCAGGAGTACAACAACAAGCCTTTACAGGATTAGCTAATTTAGCCGTGCCTACAACGCCTGCTACATTCGATGCAGCTGCTGCTCAACAATATATGAACCCTTACTTAGAGGCGTCACTTCAACCACAAATGCAGGCGGCGACTCGTGATGCAGAACGCCAAAGATTAGCAGATGCTACTAGGCTTACTCAGGCTGGGGCTTTTGGTGGTTCTCGACAAGCAATTATGGAGTCTGAAGGAGCGCGTAATTTAGCGCAAAATTTAGCCAACATTCGTGCTACAGGGTATGCACAGGCGTATAACCAAGCTAGAGATCAACTAGCCGCTGATAGGCGTTTTGGACTAGAAGCATTAGGTGCTCAACGCGCAGGCGGCGCTGAACAACGAGCAATAGAACAAGAGGGTATAGCTGCTGATTACGGGCAGTTTCGTGAAGAGCGTGATTTTCCTTACAAAGGACTTCAGTTTCAACAGTCATTACTGCAAGGACTGCCGATTGCAGCACAAACTTACTCGTACTCACAACCTAGTTCACTATCTACTATTTTGGGTAGTGCAGGCGGTATTAGCGAGTTTATTGATCTGTTTACTGGTGGCGGTAATAGTTCAACCCCACCCACGGATGGAGGTACTACCTAATGCTTAATTCACAAGGTTTAGGTGAAATGGTATCTCGTAAGAAAGATGCCTACCAAAACAACCCACAAGCATTACAACAACGCTATCAGCAAAGCCAAGAGCTAGTAGATCTCCTTGCTTTACAACAACTTAAAAGCGAGAAAGAAGCTGCTGCTCGTAACATGCAAATGCAGATGCAGCAGAACCCCGCCACGATTGCACAGCAGCGTGAGCAAGAAGTGCTTGGCATGATTAAACAAGAGCAAGGCCGAAAGCTAGGTGACGTTGCACAACGCACTGCTGGCACGCTTGGGCAAATCAACAAAAAAGCGCAGCAGAACGTACAGCGCACTGCCAAACAAGGACTACCTGCTATGGGTGGCCCACGAAAGCCCGCTATGATGGCTGGCGGTGGCATTGTTGCGTTTCAAGAAGGTAGCAAAGGGCCAGTAGAAGGGCAGAATGTTGTGCTTTCGGAAGAGGATGCCGCAGCATCTCTTGGACAAGATTTTCTTAGCTATGTAGCTGAAAACCCCGCAGAAATTGCTAGTCTAGGTTTGATGTTTGTGCCGGGACTAGGGTTAGTTTCCGCAGGTGCGCGTGGTGTTATGGCGTTAGGTAAAGTGTTACCTAAATTGCGAGAAGTAGCTAAAAAAGCATTACGTAAAAAAGACGATGGCCCAGACTTTGAAGTAACTCCCAAAGGCACTACAGTGCCTAAAGATAGGTCGCAAATACCTTCTACTTCTAAAGAAATGGTACCTTATAGAGGTGATCCTAGCCGACCAGTAGACCCCGGCAAACAACTTTCTGATCCTCGGCTACAACAAGTAGGCCCATACAGAGGTATGGATTTTAGCGGTGCTAAACCTGTTGCAGCTAGAGCAGGGTTGGGACAGTTCCTGCCAGAAAAACAAGAAGACATGGGTGGTGCCGGTGTTCTTGCGCCAAAACCAGAGTCAGAACCAAAGCCTGACGTAAAAACAAAAACTCCACCAGAACCAGTGGATTTCTTTGCTGGTATAGGCGATCTCAAGCCAGTTAAGCCTGAGTTTGGCACGATGGCGCAAGACGCTGCTAAAAAACGTGCTGGCGTTCTTGGGCTAGCTGGTGCTAGTGATGATGACATGAGTAAAGAAGCCGCACGAGACGCAGAACAAGAGCGTGTTATGGGACTTCTTGATAAAGAAGGAAAGTTAGGGGTTAAAGACGAACAACTACGTCGCTTGCAAGATTTGCAAGAAAGACAGATGGATCCTGACAAGTTACGTAGACAGCGACTTACGGCAGGTCTTCTGGGTGCCGCTGGTCGTGGCAGCACTGCGTTAGCTGGATTCGGCGCAGGTGCATTTAACCAACGTGTGCAGCAGGAAGCTGCGGAACGTAAAGCGTTAACCGATCAGTTTGGTATTGAAAACGAAAAAATACAGCTTGATTTTGATATAACCGCCAAAGGTATTGAAAGCGGTATGGATGCGTTGAAAATTAACAGCCAAGAACGTCAAGCAGTAGCCCGTGATTTACAGAACGCAGCTCAAAAAGACATAGATATTGGGTTACAACTAGCAGAACAAGAGTTTGAAGCACAGGTTGGTAATAGATCCGCTAAACTAGAAGAAGCAGCTACTAAAGCCGAGTTTGCATTAGAGCAACTAAAGAACGACGCTGATGAACGCGATAAGTTACTAGAACTTTACCAAGAACTAACGACTAAAAAGTTTGAAGTTGCTCAAGAGTTGCAAAGCAATAGTGGTTTCTCCAGAGCTATGAGCCAAGGAGATTTTGAAAGAGCAAAACAATCACTTACGCAAACAGAGGTTGCAATAGCGCATCTTAATGAATTATCTCGTATGCACGCTGTAGAAGAGGCTTACGAAAAACGTCTAGCTGAATTAGGGGTGGCTATACCACAGTCTGCAAACATAGGGTACGGCGCAGCAGAGATAGATAAACTGTTACAGACGTACGCACCATAGCGGGTAAATAAGTTATGGCTGAAGCCTATTCTGATCGCACAGAAGACCTAGCTACCGCGCTAAAAAATGCACATGCTGCTGGCGATGTTCAATCTGCTACTATTCTTGCTACAGAGTTAAAGAAACAACTTCGACGTGAACAACGGTTTGCTCAATTACGCGCAGCTATGCCGCGTAGAGAAACCGGCGTGGTTGAAGACATCACCTCTGGGTTCGGTGCAGGGCTTGTTGGTATTGGCGAAACCGCTAGTTTAGGTGTTGCTAGCCTACTAGAAGAAGAGGAAGAAACTGCTGCTAGAGAGCGTATTAAGGGCATAGCAGACTTTTTGCGCCCTGAAGGTGGTGATCCTGATTCGCCTACATATAAAGTAGCCTCTGGTCTTGGATCTCTTTTTGGTTTTGCTGGGGCTGGTTTAGGTGCTGCTGCTCTTGGTGCTCCCGGCGCTGCCGTCGCTACAGGCTTAGGAGGCTTAGGGTACGCGGCAGCTAGAGGTGAAGCGAGTGAACGAGCACGCGCTGCTGATGCTACAGTAGAAGAACGAGAAAAAGCAGTAGATGCCCCCCTTGTTCTACTAGCAGGCGTACTTGAAGCAATACCTCTTGCAAGAGTAGTTAAACTTGCTGACCTACCCACGCTTACTAAACTCCTAGAAAAGATACCGCCCGAAAAAGTTGAAACTATAGGCGAGCGTCTTACTAGCGCGGGTATAACAGGCGGTGCAGAACTTACGCAGGAAGCTGCATCCAACATACTGCAAAACCTCAACGAGCAAGAATACAACGCTGCTAGAGAGATTCTTGGTGCTGACACGGCAGAAGAAGCCGCAGTTGGCGGTGCCGCAGGTGCCATACTTCAAGGGTTTGTTGATCTCTTTGCTCCACGACGAGCAGGTAAAACTGTTGGCGATGCCGCAAAAGAAGAAGCAGAAAAACCTGACGACGTTGCAGGGCTGCTTGAGTTTAGGCCAGAAGAGCCTACACAGCTTGACTTAGCACTTGATGCCGAAGAAGCCGAAGCTATTGACGGCGAAGCAATACGCGCACAAGTGTTCAAGGGGTTCAAAAAGCCATTTGACCAGCTAACTGAAAAGCAACAAAAGACTGTACAAGACAGGATAGTAGCTCTGTCGCCTGCCGAGTTTGATGCGCTTGAGCGTGTGATTGAGCCAACAGAAGAACGCACTGCTGAAGTAAGCCCTGACCAAATGGTGCTACCGGAGTTAGAACCAGAAACTACTGTCGGCCCACAACTGCAAAGATTACCTGCACCAGAAAAAGAAAAACGCGCACTGGGTGATGTTGAAAGACGAGACGTGTTTGTACCTAGAAGGGGACGAAAAGCAGAAAGAGATCTTGAAAGGCAGCTTGAAAGACGTAGACGCGATACAGATACCGTTGCCGGTGAAACACTTGCCGTTACCCCAGAGGGACAGGCACTTACTCGACAAGAAGTCTTAGACCGTATTAACCAGCGTGATAAAGAACAAAAAATTACGGACGATACGCCTGCCGCAGAGGTGCGACTTGCACGAGAACGTGAAGCAATAACTCGTGAAGCGCAGGGTGAAATGTTTCCTACAGAACTTGCTGTGGAAACAGAAGCTGCACTCGACGCTACTGAAACTCGTGACGTTGATGCCGCACCTGCGCCTCGTGTGGTAACAGAAGAAGACCTCACCGCTGCGGGGTTTGCTACAAATAACACGAGAATACGTAATGAAGTTCTTGGTAAGGACTTAACAGATCCTGCTGTACGTGACGCGCTGACTAATGAAGCTAATCGCCTAAAGTCTCAGAAGGTTCGGCGTGGTGTTACCCAGTTATTAGAAGGAGTACCTAGTGAGCAACGTCGTATACCCGATAGAGTTTTGGCACCGCGAAAAAGAGGAGCTGTTGCAACAGGAGTTGGAACAGGCGATGCAGTTGATCCAGCAAGCGTGGATTCTACAGAGCGGGGTGAAGATACCACCGAGACTGCTGCACTTGACGGACGAACAGTGGGAGATGTTGGAAGAGACGCTGATGCAGTTGATGTTGGAAAAGGAAAACAGCGTGGTGCACTAGCTCGTAAGGTCAAAGCTAAGGTAGGTCGTAAACGTACAAAAGCTAGTATGTCTGAAATCGACTCGACCACAGGTGATGCAGAGATTAGATTCCCTGACGGTAGCGTAGAACGTGTTAGGAGAGAAGAGTCTGTAGACCCTGAAACCGGAGAAACAGATTTTAGCTTCATATCTCTTGATCGCCCTGATCCTGACTTCCCTGCCGATGTAGAAGCTCCTCTACTGCTAGGCTCTACCCAAGCGGCTGCTATTAAGAAACTAACAGAAGTTCGTGAAGCTCCACCTAGAGAGCCTGTAAGAAGAGCTACGGCAGCGGACATAGCAGAAAGACGTGCAGATGAGCGTGATGCTATTGCATTTCAAGAAAGACTTACTACTCAAAGACAGACAGAAAGGGCACAGCGAGTTGCCGAAGGCGAAAGGTCTAGGGCTGAAACACAAGAACGCATAAAGACAGCCGACCTTAGAAAAGTCAGGTCTGCACAACGCGAGGCTGCTGACAGAATAAAAGAACTAGCTGATGAAAGAAAGGCCGCAAGACAAGCAAAAGAAGATGGCGTCGAAATACTTTACGCCCCCACACGTACGGAAATTGAATTAGATTCGGCGATGCCGAAACAGGTACAGAAAGCGCTACGTAATAATGAGCTACGACGTGCGTTATTAGGGCTAGCAGAATCTTCAAATGATAAGTTTATTAAGCGTGCAGCTAAAAAACTTGCAGACTTTACCGGCGACACCCGAGTACAAATTGTACCGCAAGAAAGATTAGGTACTCGCGGTGGGAGCACCATTGATGCTGTATTCGTCACCAGAGATAACACGATATTTCTTAGCGAAGACTATTTAGATAATCATGTGCTGTTACATGAAATGACGCACGCCGCTACTATTAACACGTTACGAAATAGCGCACACCCAGTAACCAAACAACTGACTAAACTGTACGAAGACACAAAAGGTTCTCTTTCTTCCTACTACGGTTCTGAAAATGTTGCAGAGTTTGTAGCTGAAGCGTTTTCTAATCCTAAGTTTCAACTTGAACTGGCAGGTATAAACCCTAAAGGCGAAAAACTTAGCGCATGGCAGCGGTTTCTTAAAACAATTACGGACTTTCTTGGCCTTAGTAAATTTGGCCCCAAGACTGCCCAGCGTGAAGCAAGCCGTATGGTAGAGGAAATCTTAGCCCCTGCTGCTAGACACCGTTACGGGCCTACTTTGCGGTCTATGAGTGACAGAGAGGCTGTTACAGAAATAGGAGATCGCATAAAAGATTCCCGACGTGACTTAAAAAGCAAAGAAGGTCGTAAGGCGTTTGGAGCTAAGTTAGCGCGGGATATTTCTGCTGTATTAGATAAAGATTCCACACAGGGAAAACAAGGTAAAAAAGTAGTTTTAGGGTTTTTACCTAATCAGTCTGTGTTAGATATTGCCGTGGATCGAGGTATAGATGGCGCTAAGAAAGTTTTTACAGCCATAGAAAACCAACGTGGTGATCTGACCGTATCAGAACAAAATACTCGTAGGAGGTTGACTCCTATATTCAGGTGGGCAAACAACGCATCTGAAAATACGATGAAGGCTTGGAATAATCTAATCTACGACAGCACACTAGACGAAGTAGACCCCGCTCTTACCCCTGCACAGGCTAAAAAGAAATACGGTAAGCAGACTGTAGAAGGCACTGACCAGCTAAAAGTAGCTCGACACAAAGAACTACACGCTATCTACATGGGCGCTACGCTCGGCAAAGACGGTAGGCAAGCCTACGATAGTTTGCGACAGTTCTATAAGGATCAGTACAACGAACTGTTAAACGCGCTCAAGGGTAGAATCGACAATGCCGACATTAACGACGAGCAAAAAACGACGCTCAAGAACGAACTGCTCAGTAAGTTACTAGAACGCACGGGTGTGGAACCATACTTCCCATTAACTCGTGAAGGTACACATTGGCTAGCGGTAAAGAATCCAAAAGCCCTGTCTGAGTCTGCTGTATTTGCTTTTAAGACGCAGGGGGACAGACTCAAAGCGGCAGAAGACTATGCTGCACAAGGATTTGATGTAGAAGTATTTAACCCTGATGAGTCTAATGTCTACACTGATCCCCCATCTGGATCTTTTATATCGCAAGTGCTTAGCGTACTCAACGCTAATGATGCAGCGCCAGACGTAAAAGAACAGGTAATGCGCTTGTTCCTTGAGTCATTACCAGAATCCTCTTTCGCAAAAGGGTTAATTAAACGTAAAAAGACCTTTGGTTTTGATGTTGATGCGGTAGAAGCAGCCAGAACAAAAGCGTACGACTTGGCGCGACAGACGGAGCGTATAAAAAATACTAACCGCATAATGCGCTTGAAGGACGAGTTTTTAGAGACTGTGCCTAAAGACCGTAGGGACAGTGCAGTGATTGCAGAAGTGGTGAACCGTGCTAATTTTGCGGTTAATCCACCCAGAGACACCGTTGCTAAAAACGCAAACCGACTTGCATTTATGTGGACTATCGGTTGGAACCCCTCGTCTGCACTGGTCAACTTGTCACAGATACCACTGTTTGCTTACCCAATGCTCGCTGGTAAACATGGCTATGGGAATACTCGTAAGGCTCTTGGTGCTGCAACAAAGTTGTTTATGGGGTCTCCCTCTAACAAGACAGCAGAAACTTTGTTCGGAGACAACACGACACCTGCATCTGTGAGAGAAGCATTCCGTGAAGGTGGTGTAGGACAAGCTCTTGAAGCCATGCAAGACAAGGCTTTGAAATCAATCGACAACTACTACACGTTCACTAGAGACAGTGACGGCTCGCTGGTTTTCTCAGTACGTAAAGACTTAAACCTACCCAAGGACACGGTAACTAGGTTAGATAATCTCAAGCCTTTGATAGAACTAGCAGCTCGTCGTGGGCAGCTCAATTCATCGTTCCTAGCGGAAACACTCAACGTAGACCAATCAGGTCGAAAACAAAGTTTTCCTGATACGGTGACAAACATATCTGCATTGATGTTTCACGAAGCAGAGGTAATGAATCGTCAAGTAACGCTAATTACTGCGTACGACCTTGCACTGAACAAGTTAACAGGTGGTAAGAAACCCACTCTTGAACAACAGCAACAAGCCGCAGAAGAAGCAATATATGAAACACAGCAGATTAACGGTGGTGCAACCTTAGAAACTGGCCCACGCTTTGCGCGGAAGCATGTTGGTCGCGTAGCTCTGATGTACAAGAACTACGGCATCCAGATGTACTACACCATGCTCAAAACCGGAAAAGAAGCACTTGATGTAGCGCGAGCTTCTTACGCTAGAGACCTTGAGTCAAAGGGTATGGCAGCAGCCGCCGCCAGTGCCGCAGCCGATGCTTTTCGATCTGACGCAGCAAAACAGCTTGCAGGAGTTCACTTGTCCGCGTTGTTCTTTGCAGGAGTGCAGGGACTACCGCTGTACGGTGCGGTAACTATGTTGGCTGACATGTTCTTTTTAGGGGACGATGACGAAGAAGCTGACTTTTACGTACGCCGCACAATAGACAATGAAATGGTGTACAGAGGGCTGCTCTCTGAACTTACTGGATTCGACGTAGCTCAACGTGTGAAGTTAACCGACTTGTTGTTTGAAGCTGACAGGTTTAACACTAACCCTTCACCAGAAGAAGAGCTTGCTCACCTTGTAGGTGGCCCTGCGTGGAGTGTGTACCGCAGAGCTAGAAAAGGTTGGGATAAGATGGCAGACGGTGACTTAGTAAGAGGTATGGAAGACATACTACCGGGAGCTGTGAGAAACGCAATGCAGGCTGTCAGGTTTGGTATGGAAGGGGGTATCCGCACTCGGCGTGGTGACTTTATGTACGACGACATAACAGCCGGTGATTTGGTTGCCAAGGTGTTTGGGTTCCCACCAAACGAGTACACCAAAGCTATGGACGAGACTTCTGCTGCTAAGAGGATGTCAGACAGAGATAGAGCTAAACGCGCAAAACTGTTGAAGAAACTGTACGTGGCTGAACAGTACGGGGACTTTGAAGGAATGGATGATGCAGAACGTGAAATAGACGAGTTTAACGCTTCGGCGGCGGTGGACAGGGACTCTGACCTGTTTATAAGTAGAAAGACAGTGAAGAAATCTCTTGCTAGGCACAGGGCAACAAGTGCAACAGGGATGCACAACGGTGTGGTACTACCCAAGAATATACAAGCTACCGTAGAAGAAGACGGATTTTTCTAATAGAAGCCCTCTACTGCGTGTGGAAGGGGAGAACGCAGTAGAGGGGACAAGTTCTATTGGAGGAGACCATCAGCCTTGTCGGGCAGGATCGTATCACAAGATTCTCCAAACACGAACACCCAAAAGCGAACTTTCTACTCGCGTCTTAGCTACGATGTCCCACCCTTTTCTTTCGATGCAGATAGCCTTCACTTGTTGCGTAGCTTTATCTGTATTGACACATGGTATAAACACAGAGCTACCGATAACCATAGCTTCCCAATCGACTACTATGTGAACTCCATCAGGAGTTAAGTCATCAAGTTTTACTACAGACATTAAGAACCGTGTTTACGCACCAACCTACGCACTTCACCACTTTTACGGTAAAAGCGCCGTGTGATGTTGCTTATCTTAGATGGCGACACCTGCAACATGTCTGCTATCCCCGATCTAGGCACACCCTTCTCTTGTAGATCCAATACCTTTTCCGCAAGCGCCAGATCAATTAACTGTTTTTCCGGTTTCTTTTTCTCGATGTCTTGTGGTAACGAACCATTCCGTCCGCCCTTACTCTTCATTAACTCCTTCGCTTTCTTCTGCGCCTGTATCGCTTGCAGAAATAACCTGCTCATCATCTCCTCCTAGTTTCATTTTCACTATTAATACATGCTGTGCGTCTGTCCTAAACTGAGTGCCTTTCGTTAAACGCACCTTCCCCCGTTTGGCACCCATCTTCTTAGTCAGATCACTTACAAACGCGCTGTAGTTCACCTGCTGTGCAGCGCACCAGACTTTCAGCGGTTTCGGTGCTAGATACACCTGCTGTATATCTGTTTCGTATCGTGCGACCAACTTACCCTTTGGCAGCGCGTCTGGTATGACTAATGAGTCCAACCCGTTCGACTGCTTTCGTAGATCGTCGGTGCTTTTAATCATCAGTATGTTGTTGAAGTTTTCATTCAAGTATTCGTTCAGTGTTTGCCGTACTGACACGCCCATACCGCTAACCGAGTCCATGTTGTGCTTCAATAATTTGATAGACCATTTGAATAACTCCTTCGTGTCGTAATCTATGAGTCCTAACTTCTTAGCGAAGATAGCCCCCGTGAGCGTGCAAGCAACTCCAGCAGACCAAAACCTGTTCTCAGATGTTAGCCCTGCTACTGTATCCACACGTTGCTGTACTTCTTTGAGCTTAACTTTTACATAGTCGAGGTTCTGCATGATGTGCTGAATATAGATAGTCCCAGCATGTCCGTAGTTAGCCGCTACTGCTTCATCAAACAAGTCGGTGTCGCGTTTCTCTTCTGTGGTGCTAAATACCTTCTGTGCAGGCCATTCCATCATCCGTTGTGCTTCTGCTTTCGGCGCTTGTTTCTCCAGAGCAATGCGCTCTATGACGCTAGCGTTGCCCGTTGTAACGGCTAGGAACTTCCAAGGCTCTCCTCTAGTGCGCTCTAGGTTCGCACCACCTGCCATACGCCCACGCTGCTGCCCTGACGATAGCTGATACGCTAAATCGCTGAGTCTTTTACTGTGCTCGTTTGTCAATTCATCGACGTAGAATGGTAGGTTGTGCAGCACCTCTGCACGGTTAAACTTCATAGAGTCTGTGTCTCGCTCTTCTAGCATGAGAGCTTTCTCGTATCCCCACACTGACGCTGCTACGCGGATAGCTGCGGTCTTACCGCATCCGCTGATCGAACTGTGCAAGTGGAGTGCACAGGCGTTTTGTGGGAAGAAGTGCATGAGTGGTGACCCAAACGCGGTGCATACAACGTACTGGTGCATCACAAGTTCCGGCCTAGTCGTATAGAAGTTCGCCATAGCTTTCCATCCATCCAAGGTGCCCTTTGGCTCAAACTTAGAAAGCAGCGCTGCAGTTGGAGTAGATGGTGGGTTATACCGAATCTTGTTAGGGTGTATTTCTTTGTCGCCAACTACAAAAGCCGAACACTTGTCGTCTATCCAACCGAACTGTCGGTGGGCCGTATCTGCTGTAGTAGAGGCTTGTAATTCGTTTACCCAAGTAGTCATATACTGTATTAGATCGTCCGGTCTTGTTACTGCAACGCCCTGCATGGACATTGTTTTTCTAAACTCTTCGCGGGACGTAACCGCCGTTAGTGGCATTGTAAACTCTCGCACACCGTCTTTCGGTAGGTGTAATCGGCAAACAACCGACTCTCCCGCTTCCACATCAACTAAGCGTTTAGTCACATACAGATCGTTGTGGTAGATGACACGTTCGTCCACGTCCCCGTCCGGCCCGACGCTACGGACATATATGCCGCCACTTGCGCCCCGAAAATATGGGCGCGGATAATTTGGTATAACGTGTTCTGATAAAGTAGTTTCTTCGCCGACTGTTGTATCGGAGAAAAGAGTATCTGGATCAGGTGTTGCAGCCGTTGCAGGTGCAAACCTAGCGCCCAGAGATATAGGTGATTTGATCTTGCCCCAGTTCGGACAGTGTATGCAGACATCAGGGTTTAGTTCATCAAAGGTAGCGCAGCGATACGGCCCCTTGATTAGCTCAAACTTTTCTTTTGTCAGTTCTGGAGTGTATTCGTCGTGCAAGTGCGAGATGTTATGCGCGTGACTTTCGGCATTCTCACAGTATTTAACGATTGAAAGCCCTGCCCTCCACATAGGCTCTACCGTTTCTTTCTGGTGCAGCACGATGCTACGTAGCTGCTCACATCCTCTACCCGCCTGCGTCTTTGCTAAGATATTCTTGAAGCTGAAGATTCTGTCTGGCGGTGGCTCATAGACCGCCTCCGCTTTCTCAGGAACTGGTATCAAATCGCAACCCAGCTGATTTGCGAGAAAATCGAAATCTACGGCAGGTGCATCCTGTAACAACTTCACAGGTACGGGGGTATCGAACTTGTAATTGTGCGTACCTA
>Ga0209348_1000249_pt1 | contig 30336 bp, 35 predicted proteins | sample ETNvirenome_2_30_FD_184065 | JGI IMG/M metagenome (GOLD analysis project Ga0209348, IMG submission 184065) | Marine viral communities from the Pacific Ocean - ETNP_2_30 (SPAdes) (version 2) | ecosystem: Environmental > Aquatic > Marine > Oceanic | place: Pacific Ocean | collected 2013-06-22
GGGTGTAAATCAGTTTGTACTAGAAACTCTTGAATACTGTTGGGAGGAAAGAATAGAGGTTGGTTCATTGATAGATAGGGAGCTTGCAGAACTGCCAACAAAACCACTCGATATAGATACCAATAAGGAAGCACGAAAAGAGTGGCGGTATATGGCTTCTTTAATCCATGATATGAACGCACAGAATATGGTCAAGCGGTATCAAATACTATCCATGATTGATACAGCAAAAAGATATTGTGATGAAAAATTTTATCACGTTTATCAGTTTGATTTTACTGGTCGTATGTACCCACTAACTGCACACTTCCACCCACAAGGTAATGATATAGCAAGAGGGTTGCATAGATTTCATGAAGGTGCAGAGATAAAGACTAAGCAAGACTTGAACTGGTTAGCCATAGCAGGTGCTAATCATTGGGGAATGAATAAACATACCTATGAGGAACGACTTGAGTGGGCTTACATAGAAGGAACTGATCTAGCAGAAGAAGTTTATAAAGATCCGATAGGTAATGTTGGTGTATGGGGTAGAGCTAAAGAACCTTTCCAGTTTCTTGCTTGGTGTAAAGAGTGGTCGGAGTTTCAGATTACAGGGTGGGGGTATATCTCTCATCATGTTTGCTGTCTTGATGGTACGAATAATGGGTATCAACACATAGCAGGTCTTATATCTAATCAACATTTAGCTAACAAAGTTAACCTACAAAATGTTAATGAACCGCAAGATTTATATAAACAAATACTTGATGTTCTCTTGATGCTACTGAAGTATGACAAGTCTGAGCAAGCTGCAATCTGGTATGCACAGAAAGATAAGTTGACAAGAAAGTTTATAAAAAAACCTGTGCTAATGATTCCATATAACTCAACAACATTCGGGATAGCAAACTACATAGAAAAATATTTTGTAAACGAAAATGTTTTTATCGCAAAAAATTTTAAGAATAATTTTTATTTAGCAACCATGATTGAACAAGCTGTAAAGTATGTGACCCCAGAAAGTTATGAAGTATTGAAGTACTTGCAGACTACAGCGTTATGTTTCAACAAAGAGAATAAACCTATCTCTTGGCATACACCATCAGGGTTTCTTGTTCAACAGAACTACTACAAGAATGATGTCAAAAGAGTAAAGACTAAACTAAGTAACTCAAGTGTAAGGCTTAGTCTTGCTGAACCTGATACTACTAAGGTGGATAAACGTAGACAGGCACAGGGTTTTCCTAGTAATTATATACATAGTCTTGACGCTGCACATTGCCACATGAGTTTAGTAGAAGCAAGCAAGCATGGACTAAAAAACTTTTGTGTCATACATGATTGCTATGGCAGTCCAGCTAGTGAGCTTCAAAGATTTATTGAATGTGTAAAGCAAAGTTTCTTTAATATTTATAGTGACAACAATCTAGATAATTTATACCACCAAACAACACAACAACTTAGCGATACAAGTAAGTTACCAGCAGCACTAGATATGGGAGACTATGATATTACAGATGTGTTGACAGCACCATATATATTTACATGACAAAAGATCAAGGTATAGTTAGGGAACGTCTTTTATAGACGCAATAAAACGGAAACCAAACCAAGGTATCAAACATGGAAGATCTCAAGCCTGAGACTATTAAGATAGTCACACCAAATCCTACTAACTTTAGGTATTCATATCTTGTAACCCCTGACGAGTACAAGGGTATCAAAAAATATAAAGCAGAATGTCTTATCAAGAAAGGCATTATGATGAAAGATGAAATGGGTAGAGAAGTTGATGCAGTAGAACATATCTACTCACAGCTAGAAGAACTACTAGAAAGATGGAAGGTTTCATTAAAAGAACACTATCCAGATAGAAAGTTTACTCTTACCAAGAATAAGTTTGGCGAACCTGCACTTCCTTATTACTTAGAAGATGAATACTTAGTCATCAAGACAAGTAAGAAGGCAGGTGGGGTAAAACAAAATGGTGAGGTATGGACTAATCCACCTGTTACTTTCTGGGCTAACGAAGACCCATTACGTCTAATGACAGACGAAGAAAAAGAACAGTATGAAAAGATTAGTCCTATGACAGAAGGACAGATGTCTATGAAGTGTAGTGGCTATGACGCAGGTGCTAATGGTGTTGGTATTAGATGTCAGCCTTTACAAGTCATAGTAAGAAAGCACGTTGAATGGACAGGTAGCCCAGACTTTCAAGCAGAAGCACCGAGTAGTTATGAAGAAAAAAGTACTGCGTCAACAGCAGCCGACTTCTAAATACAAGAGTAAATTTGAAAGTCAATTTGCTGACAACTTAACCAAAAAGAAAATTATCTTTACCTATGAAACTCTCAGCATTGACTATGAAATCACTTGCACCTATCGCCCTGACTTTATCCTCAACAATTTTATTGTTGAAACGAAGGGCTACTTCTCGAAAGAAGATAGACGCAAGCATCTTGCAATTAAGGAGAAACGACCCGACCTAGATATAAGGTTCTGTTTTCAAAATAGCAGAACCAAACTATCAAAAGCCAAGAACTCTATCTCTTATGCCAAGTGGTGTGAGAGACATGGGTTTCAATACTGCGACAAATTTATTCCTGATGATTGGTATGAAGAGCCAATACAAAAACAAAATAGTTTGCCCTGAGTGCGGTAAAAAAAACTGTGCAGTCTTTGATGATGGACACCACCATTGCTTCACTATGGACTGTGGCTACACCTACTACCCAAACAAAAAAGAAAAACCAGTGACCAGTAAGATTATTCCTATTTACAAACCAAACCCACAGTTACTTAAGGTAACACCGATTGCTTTACCTAAACGTGGAATCACAAAGGAGACTTCAGAACTATTTGGTTATGGTATGTCAGAGTACAGAAGGCAGCCAGTACAAGTAGCTACATATAAAGATCAGAAAGGTAATGATGTTGCACAGCACATACGCTTTCAAGATAAAAAGTTTATATGGATAGGAGATATGTCAAAGGTACAACTGTGGGGTCAGCATCTATGGAGACAGCATGGAGGTAATGGTTCTGTCTTTTTAACTGTATGTGAAGGTGAGATAGATTGCATGAGTGCTAGTCAGATACAGGGTAATAAGTTTCCCTGTGTATCCATACCATCAGGAGTACAGTCAGCAGCTAAGTATCTAGCAGCAAACTATAAATGGCTTGATAGTTTTTGTCGTATAGTTATTTGCTTTGACAATGATGAAGCAGGTAACAAAGCAGCAGAAAAATGTATGGAGGTACTGCCAAGAGGTAAGGCAGCTATAGCAAGACTAGATCGTAATGATATAAACGATCATCTTGTATTAGGAGAAGGTGATCTTATTAAAGACAGACTATGGAAAGCTAGACCAGTAAGACCTGACTCTCTAATTAATGCAGCAGACGCTTGGGATTTATTTACCAAAGAAACAAGTAAACCTGTATCAGACTTTCCATTTCCAAAGCTTAATGAATACACAAGAGGTTTGTTTCCTAGTCAGATATTTACAGTAGCTAGTGCTAGTGGTGCAGGTAAGTCAACGATATGTAGAGAACTATGTCACCACTTTTTAAAAAGAAACCTCAAGGTTGGTTACATAGGGTTAGAAGAATCAGTACAAAGAACTCTTCAAGGTCTAGTAGGCATTGACTTGAATATTCCTTTGCATTTAAATGAAGATGTCATAACTAAAGATGATCTGCGGATTGCGTTTGATAACCTCACCTCAACACGCAATCTTTTTTTATACAACCACTTTGGTAGTCTTGAGCCTGATGTATTACTAGAACAGATAAGATACTTAGCAACTGTTGATGGAGTAAAGGTAGTCATACTAGATCACATAAGCATAGTCTTGTCTGGTCTTGAACTAGATAATGAACGCAAAGCAATAGATATAATAATGACCAAGCTTAGAAGCTTGAGTGAAGCAACTGGCATAGCTATTGTATTGGTCAGTCATCTACGCAGACCACAAGGACAATCACATGAGTCGGGCAGAGAGGTAGATACATCTGACTTAAGAGGTAGTCATAGTCTTCTTCAACTATCAGATGTTGTACTATCTGCATCAAGAAACCAGACAGGAGATGCTAGTGAGAGACAGCGATTACAGCTAAAGGTACTTAAGTCTAGGCATACTGGCATGACAGGAGAAGTAGATAAATTATTGTACGACCAGAAGACAGGTCGGCTTGTTGTGTATGAGGATTTTATTTAACTATGACTTTACTTATTGATGCTGATTGGTTGATCTACAATTCTTGCTGTGCCTGTGAGCAAGACACAAGATGGAATGATTGGGAGCATACTCTTCACTCTGATGAAAGAGACATACTTAATTTGATAGAGAACAGATTAGATGTTTATAGAACTATTGCTGACAGCAAGCATGACATAGTTATGTGCTTTACTTCCTACCCTACATTTAGACATGAGATATTTCCTGAGTACAAGATCAACAGGATAGGTAAACGTAAACCACTAGCACTCAAGAGTGTTATCAAAGAAGTAAAAGAAAGATATGAAACTGTTGCCTATGAAAACCTAGAAGGAGATGACGTACTTGGATTGCTTGCTACAAATGGCAGATACAAAGACCCAATAATAGTTTCAGTAGATAAAGATATGAGAACACTACCATGCAAACTTATAGCTGATGATTCGATAGAACATATAACAAACAAGAAAGCAGACAGGCATTGGTTTGAGATGTCGTTAGCTGGTGATGCTGGTGACGGAATATTAGGTATCAAAGGTATGGGTATGGTTACAGCTTCAAAGACTTTAGCTAGTACACCTGATACCAAAGAAGCACTATGGTCTAAGGTACAGGAGACATACACTAAGAAAGGTTACACGATTGCTGATGCCATCTTGAACGCAAGGCTTACAAGAATACTGCGAGAAGGAGATTATGATTACAATACAGGTGAAGTAAAGCTTTGGAATCCATAAAGAAAACCCCAAGAGGAACCACACCCTTGAGGTTTTCTTAGCGTTTCAACAAGGTAACCACTCCTTGTTACTTTCACATTAACATATAATATAGAGATAGCTCTTAAATTTTTGTGTCTTTACCAGTAATTACTGACGAACTTATACAAGCTTTAGATGCTGTGTTTCCTGACAGATGTCCAGACCTATCGCTATCAGATCGAGAAGTGTGGTATCGTGCAGGGCAGAGGTCTGTTGTTGACTATGTTATCGAACAGCAACTAAGACAAAAAGAAACTATGTTAACTAACAGAGTATTGGAGAACTAGTCATGTGTCTTGGAGGAAGAAGGCAGCCACCTCAAATTGCAACACAAGAATCAGAATCAGAGTTTCAAAACAGACCTGTTACTGTAACTGGTAAACAGACAGGAGTTGATAACCCTAAAGATACAGCTAAAGCAACAGAGACTTTAAAGATAAAGAGACAGAAAGAAGAAGGAACTTATGTAGACCCTAACCTTACAACAGCAGACATACTTACAAGAAGACGTTCTGGAAATAATAGATTTAAAAATAACCTTCGCAATAGAAGAAAATCAGGAACAACTAAAGCACAAAAAATGGCACGTGCTAGATTAGGTAAGAAATTTAGTTCTAGTCCTACAGGTCGTAGAACAGGAGTTGCTTAATTATGTGTGTAGGAAGAAGAAGAACCCCTAAAGTTACAAGTCCAAGTACAACTAGAAGTACAACTAAAAGTACAAGCACCCCACTAAGAGACTCGGCTATAGAAAAAACTGCAACTAAAGTAGTACTAAGTGATGATAGGACTATGGGAACTCCTAAAGAGAAAAAAAGAAAACAATCATTTGATAAAGTAACAGGCGGAAAACAGGCTAGAGCCATAGCTCCAAAACGATTAGGTACTAGATCTTTGCAAATACCTTTGCTTATAGATAGTAATGCTTTCGGAAACTTAAATTATTCATAAGATGGAATATTTGGCACAAGGAACGACAGCAGCAGGTAGATATGAAGCACTTGTTAGTAGTAGGTCTGTCTATGATAGAGAAGCAAAAGAATCTTCTAAGCTAACCATACCTAGTCTGATACCAGAACAGACATCAGGTACTAGAGCTAAGATCAAGACACCTTTTCAAGCAACAGGTAGTCGTGGTGTTAATTCTTTATCAAATAAATTATTAATGACTTTGCTTCCACCAAGCACAGCATTTTTTAAATTAGAAATAGATGATCTTGAAATAAGAAAGCAAGGACAAGAAGCACTACAAAGTGAAATAGATAAAGGATTACAAACAATAGAAAATGCTTTGATGAATCAGATAGAAATATCTAACGATAGAGTTGCTATGTTTGAAGCACTCAAGCATCTTGTAGTATCAGGTAATGTCTTGTTATATCTGACAGATAAAGGATTAAAAGTATATCCACTATCTAAGTTTGTTTGTAAGCGTGATGAAGTTGGTAATGTTTTAGAAATATTGATTAAAGAAACAGTACACCCACAAGCTTTACCTCTTGAGTTCTTAGAACAGATCAAGAAGAAAGAGAACTATGACGCAGACATGATGAAGGGTGACTTGGATATATATACATCTATTAAAAGAGTTAATGATGACTTTTTTTGGTTTCAAGAATGTAAAGGAGAAAAGATACCAAATACAGATGGCAGATCAAAAGTAGATGTCACTCCCTTTATTCCTCTCAGGTTTATTCGGATAGATGGAGAAGATTACGGAAGAGGATATGTTGAAGAGTATCGTGGTGATTTGATTAGTCTTGAGTCTTTGATGCAAGCAATCATAGAAGGTGCTGCTGCCAGTGCTAAAACAGTATTCTTGGTAAACCCAAATGGTATTACAAGAGCAGCTACTTTAGCTAAAGCACCTAATGGAGCCATACGAGAAGGTAGTGCTGGTGATATTTCTGTGATGCAAGTAGGTAAAGCAGCCGACTTCTCTGTTGCAGAAAGAGTTATACAAAGAATTGAGATGAGACTTGAAGCTGCTTTCTTGATGATTAGGTCAGTACAACGTGATGCAGAAAGAGTGACAGCAGCCGAAGTAAACCTTATGGCACAAGAATTAGAGAATAGTCTTGGTGGTATATATAGTATCTTGACTCAAGAGTTTCAATTACCATATTTAAAAAGACGTATGCACCTTTTGGTAAGACAGGGCAAGGTTCCTAAACTGCCTGATGAACTGGTCAAACCTAAGATAGTAACAGGACTGCAAGGACTTGGTAGGGGTAATGATAGAAACAAACTAATTGAGTTTATTGGAACTGTAGCTCAAGCATTAGGACCAGATGTGATGAGACAGTACGTAAATGTAGATGAAGCAGTAAAAAGACTAGCTACCAGTATCGGTATAGATACTGCTAATCTAGTAAAAACACAAGAACAAATCCAAGCTGAAGCTGAAGCTGCTGCACAACAACAGCTTATTCAAAGTCTTGGACCTGCTGCTCTAGGTTCTAAACTACTTGATCCTAAAGCAAATGCTGATGCTGGTTTAGCTGATGCAAAAACACAACAACTACAACAAGGAGGAACCCCTGATGCCAACCAAGAAGTCTAGAAAAAGAGATGATGACGGAAAGTTTGTTGCTGAAAAAGCAGTCGTTAGTCGTGTAGGTGAGTACGAAAAAAACCCTGTACCAGAGAAGTCAGGTGATGTCACTACTAGACATGGCAGTACAATTCACTATAGTTAAAAGAAAAAACCACTATGACTTCATCACAAGTACAAGTATCTGAAACACCACCAATGTCTCAACAAGATCTTGAAGGTCTTAAAGATGAGAATGGTTTGTATGCTGGTAAGTTTAAAACTGTAGAAGATCTTGCTAATAGCTACAAAGAATTAGAAGGTAAGCTTGGTTCTGTTACAGAAGAAGATCAAGTATCTGAATCAACAGAAGAAACTACAGGAGTACCAGAAGACTATAAAGACTTTTATCAAGAAGATGGAACTGTAGATTACAACTCTGTAAATGAAAACTATGGGGAAATTCTAGGAGAAATATTTAAAGAGAATAGTATTGACCCATATAAAATTGCTGCTGAGTTTGATAAAAACGAAGGAGAGATACCAGAAGAAATGTATCAATCTTTATTAGATGCTGGCTTATCTGCAAATGCTGTTGATTCTTACCTTAAAGGAGTGGCAGTTGATAGAGGATTTATTGAAGGTGAAGAAGGGACAGCAGAAGAATTGGCACAAGAAGAAGTTAAAGGTATCAGAGATTCTATAGGTGGAGATGAAGCCTATGGCAAGATGGTTAGTTGGGCTTTAGAAAATCTATCCAAACCAGAGATAGAAGCTTTTAATGAAGCAACAAACACAATGTCTGGACCACAACTTAGTATGATGGTACAAGGACTATATACTAGATACCAAAACGCTATGGGAGTTGAACCAAGTCTTTATTCTGGAAGACCTGCTGCTAGTGGACCTACACCTTACAGGTCAACAGCAGAAGTAGTAGCTGCTATGTCTGATCCTCGTTGGGAGAAAGACACATCTTACACAGAAAATGTAAAGGCACGTTTAGTGGGTTCTAACGTATTCGGCTAATGGCTAAGTTATGTGCCAGAGGTAAAGCAGCAGCAAAGCGTAAGTTCAAGGTTTATCCTTCTGCTTACGCTAATGCTTACGCTGTTAAAGTTTGCAAAGGACAAGTAGCTGTTGGTGGCAAGAAACGAGTTGCTAGTGGTTACACAAGAAAATCATTGAGGATTTAACTATGCCATTAAAAGGTAAACAGTACAAACTAGATGTTGATGGTGATAAAAAAATCACTAGAAAAGATTTTATGATCTTATCTAAAAACTCTAAAAAGAAAAAGAAGAATGGCAAAGCTAACACCTAAACAAATAGTAACTCTCAACAAACATTCAAAACATCATTCTAAAAAACACATGGATATGATGAGAAAGCTTATGCGTGAAGGTAAAACATTTAAAGCTGCACATACAGCAGCACAAAAAGAAGTAGGCAAATGAGTTTACGCAGATGGTTTAAAGAAGAATGGGTAGACGTTAAAACAGGTAAGCCTTGTGGTCGGCAAAAAGGAGAGAAGCGTGGTGGCTACCCTGCTTGTAGACCTTCAAAGAGAATTAGTAGTAAGACTCCAAAGACTACAGGAGAAATGAGTAGTAAAGAGAAGAGAAGATTCAAAGCAAGCAAGACCAGTTCAAAGAAGATAGCTTACCAACATAGACGCAATAGTTTAAAAATTAAGTAATAGTGTTATATTTGAAATAGCTTACATTTTTTATGTCTAAGGGTGTATCAATGACTAAAGCAGATAAAGACCCCACTGGTGGTCTTACTGCTAGAGGTCGGAGAAAATACAACCGAGCAACAGGTGGAAACTTGCAAGCTCCTGTTACTAAAAAGACAGGTCTCTCTCCTAGACAAAAATCAAGAAGAAAATCTTTTTGTGCAAGAATGTCAAAGGTAAAAGGACCATTAAAAAAAGATGGCAAGCTAACTCGCAAAGCTCTTGCACTACGCAAGTGGAATTGTGGGTCTGTAAAAACTTAACAGAGTAGAAATCTAAATATCCTTGTGCCTGATGCGTCAGATACCACTTGAGAGAAAGGATTGAAACGAAGTTAGTTTCTCAAATTTGTAAACATTAATCAAGGAGTTTTTCTATGGCTAACGCCACAGTCTCACGTCTTGGTTTGGTCAACAATACAGGAACATCATTTGATGCCCTGTTTTTAAAGGTATTTAGTGGCGAGGTGCTAACTGCGTTTGCCAGAAACAATATCTTTAACGAGCAACTTCATTCAGTTCGTACTATCACAAGTGGTAAGTCAGCACAGTTTCCAGTATTAGGAACTGCTACTGCTGCATACCATACAGTAGGAACTCCTCTTGTTGGTGCTAACCAAATCAAGGCAAACGAAAAGATTATCAACATTGATGATCTTCTAATTGCACAGAGTTTTATCGCAAACATAGATGAACTCAAGAATCATTATGACGTAAGAGCTACTTACGCTGATGAATTAGGTAAGGCACTTGCTAGAACCTATGACCAAAACGTAGCCAAGCAGATTGCAAACGCTTCCAGAGCTTCTACTACTCTTAGTGGTGGTAATGGTGGTCTTGTATTGACACTTGCTAATGGTAATACATCATCTTCTGATGTTACTGGTGATGAGATAGCAGCAGCTATCTATGATATTGCACAAACATTTGACGAGAGAGACATCCCTCCAACAGATCGTTTCTGTGTATTACCACCTGCTGAGTACTACAAACTTGCTGAGTCTGCTACAAGAACTGTAGACGTTGACTTCAACCCACAGGGTAATGGTTCGTTTGCTTCTGGCAAGGTACAACAAGTTGCTGGCATACCAATCATGATGTCTAACAACGTACCTCAGTCAAACGTAGGATCTAACCCAAGTGGTGCTAATAACACTTACTCAGGTGACGATAGTAAGACTATTGGTCTTGTCTTCCATAAATCTGCTGTTGGTACAGTAAAACTTATGGACATGACAACTGAGATCTCAGGCTCCGACTACGGAATTATGTATCAAGGTACATTAATGGTTGCAAAATACGCACTTGGTCATGGAATCCTAAGACCAGAATGTGCAGCTACTATTAAGTTATCTGCTTCTTAATTTCAATTTATAGGGTATCTTATTATTAGATACCCTTTTTTTATACCCATGTATTCATCAAAGAAGAGAAAAAAGAAAAAGAAAAAAGGTGGGAGGGATTCACTTAAAATAAAAAAGTACTAAACAATGACTGTAGCTGCAACCACTGAACTTGAAGCTGTCAATATAATGATGGCTGCTATAGGTGAATCACCTGTAAATACTTTAACAGGTACACTACCTGCTGATGTTGTGATGGCTCGGTCTACTTTGACTGAAGTAAATAAAGAAGTACAGTCTGAAGGCTGGTCTTTTAATACTGAAATAGATGTAACCCAACAAAGAACAAATGGTACAAATCATATTGATTTAAGTACTGATGTGTTAAGAATTGATCCTAATATTCATCAACACCCTACGATTGATGCAATACAAAGAGGACTTAAGTTATACGACAGATTAAATAATACTTATATATTTAATGAAGATCTTATTTGTACTATTGTTTATTTAAGAACTTTTGTTGAAATACCAGAACCAGCAAGAAGATATATAACAATAAAAGCTGCAAGAATATTTGTAGATAGGCTTGTTGGAGATCAAGGATTAAGAACCTATACACAGCAAGACGAAACAAGAGCAAGAGCAATATTAATGGAGACAGACTATGCTAATGCAGATCATAATTTACTAAGAGGAGACCCTTCTTTAACAAGTATTTTTAATACTTACAATCCTTCTAGTGCTTTAATTAGATAACTATGCCTGTCATTTCAAGAGCTATACCTACATTGTTGAGAGGTATATCACAATCTTCTGATGCCTTAAAGCAGCCAGATCATGCTGATATACAAGACAATGCTGACAGTAATCCTGTTCTTGGTTTAACAAAACGTAGTGGTTTGCAATACCTTGCAGCTTTATCTTCTTCTACTCTTGGTAATGTTCATATACAAACTATTAATAGAGATGCTAACGAAAAATATGTAGCTGTATTTAGTAATGGTAATGTACAAGTTTTTGAATTAGATGGAACAGAATTAACTGTTAATAAACCTGATGGCACTGCTTATTTAAATACTTCTGACCCAAGAAGTGTAATGAAAACAGTTACTATTGCTGATTTTACTTTTGTTGTAAATACAAGTATTACAGCAGCTATGGATACTACTCTTAGCAGTGGTACTGGTACAAAGGCAATTATATTTATAAATCAAGCAACATCAAAAACAACTTATTCAGTAACAATAGATGGAGTGACAGTTACAGATAACACTGCTACTGATTCCACTTTAAGTACGAGTACAATAGCTGCTGATTTAAAATCAGGATTTGATTCTGGTCTTACTGGTTTTACTATTGAAAGAAATGGTCCTGTTCTATATGTAAGAAAAAATGATAATTCTAATTTTTCTATAGATGGTAGAGATACACAAGGTAATACTAAAATGACAATAATAAAAGATACAGTACAAAGATTTACTGACCTACCTACTGTTTCTCCTAATGGTTATGTTGTAGAAGTCAAGGGAGATGACGATACAGATTTTGATAATTATTACGTTAAGTTTGTAACTAATAATGGCGGTTCATTTGAAGAAGGGCAGTGGGAAGAAACTGTAGAAGCTGGAATACCTTTTAAATTTGACTATGCAACAATGCCACATGTTCTTATACGTCAGGCAGATGGTAATTTTAGATTTGCAAGGGTAGATGGTGATAGCTATAGCGTTACAGTTGGAGGTTCTACATTTTCATTTGATTTACCTAAATGGGGTGAAAGAACTGTTGGTGATGTTATATCAGCACCTAATCCTTCTTTTATTGGTAATAAAATTAATAATGTATTTTTCTTTAGAAACAGACTTGGATTTCTTGCAGGTGATAATGTAATACTTTCAAGAGTATCAGAGTTTTTTAACTTCTTTCCTGAGACAGTTGTATCTGTTTTAGATAATGAACCGATAGATGTAGCTGCTTCTCATACCAAAGTTGCGATCTTAAAAAGTGCAGTAACTATGGGAGAAAAACTTATCTTGTTTTCTGAACAGACGCAGTTTGTATTGACTAGTTCAGCAGATAACCTTACTCCTAAAACAGCTAACGTGATAGTAGTAACTGAATTTGAAAGTAGTGCAGCAGCACAGCCTGTAGGTTCTGGTAGTTCTATTTATTTTTTAACACAGAAAGGTTCTTTTGCTGGTATTAGAGAATATATTATTCAAGGTGAATCACAGATAAGAGATGCAGCAAATATTACTATTCATGTTCCAAGACTGATACCAAGTAATATTTTTAAAATGGCTGTATCTACTAACCAAGATATTCTTATTTTATTAGGTTCAGACAATACTAATAAACTATATGTATATAGATGGTTATATGGGGAGGGTGGACAGAAAGCTTTAAGTAGTTGGTTTACTTATACAATCAACACTAATCGTTCTATTTTAAATGTAGATTTTATTGGTACAGATTTGTTTGCTGTTATAGAAGAAGCTAATAAAGTAACCTTAGAAAAAATACCATTTGAAACTGAATTTAATGAAGCTAATGCTACTCTTGAATATCATTTAGATCATAAGGTAACAGAAGCAACTACAGGTGTTAGTACTGCTTTTAGTAATGGTGTAACTACATTTACAGTTCCTTACAGGTTAAGAGCTAGCATGAATATTGTTGGTCGATTTTTAGATAAGTCCAGTAATGAAACAAGTACTTATGTTGATAGTAATGGAGCAACAAAAACTTTAGAAGAAGGTCAAGTAATACAGACAACAAATTCTACTGATGGTTCTACTTCTACAATTACAGCTACAGGAGATTATACAAATAGTAAATTTATTATTGGTGAACCTTATGAAATGCACTACAGATTTAGTAAACAAAGATTAACAGAACAAGGTGCTGGAACACCAGAACTGATAGGAGGTAGATTACAATTACATCATTTTTATATTAAGTATGAAGATGCTGGGTTTTTTAAAGTAGAAGTAACACCAGAGAATAGAGATACATCTACTTATGAATTTACTGGTAATATATTAGGTGCAGCATCTAGCACAATAGGACAAATTAATTTAGATACAGGTACTTTTAGAGTACCTATTATGAGTAAATCAGATAGGGTTGATATAGATATAAAGAACAATACTTTTTTACCTACAAGATTAGCTAGTGCAGAGTATGAAGGAGTATTTCATATGAGGAGTAGAAGAATTTAGTGGGGTATTTAAGAAAATCAAACCTTAAAGATTTTAAGTTTGTTGTAGAAAACATGAGAGTTATGGATAAAATTGAAGCTATGTATCAAACAGGCATGAGTCCAGAAGATGCTCTTAGTTATACCTTTTTAGGTAGTAAAACTAATATGACGGTTGCTGATGATAATGACCAACCAATAGGATTATGTGGAGTACAACAAGATGGTTGTATATGGTTTGTTGCTACAGATGAATTGTTTGATAATAAAAAATATAGAATACAATTAATAAGACAGGGCAAAGAATGGGTTGATAATCTACTTGAGTCTTATAAAATACTTTATAATTATGTATATGCAGAAAACAGTTCTGCTATAAAATGGTTAAAAGCTCTTGGGTTTACTTTTATAAAGTTACATGAGAGCTATGGTCAACAAAAAAAACCTTTTTACGAATTTCTGAGGATCGCCTAGATGTGTGTTGCTGCAGCAATAGGATTAACAGGTATTGGTGCAACAGCCTTTAACGTAGGGTTAGGTCTTACTGTTGCCAATGCTTTTGTTCAAAGGTCTGCTGCTCAAAGTGCAGCCGATCAAACATATAATCAAGCATTATTAGCAAAAGAAGCAGCAGAAAGAGATAGACAACAACAACAATTAGCTCTTGCTGAAAGAAAAGCAGAAGAAGAAAAATTTGCAGCACAAGATAAGTTTGCAAAAACTATTGATGCTTTACAAGCAAGTCGATCTATAATAGCTTCAGAACAGGCAGGTACAACTGTAGGATTATTATTGATGGATCAAGAAAGACAAGCTGCTAACTATAGAGAAAAAATAAATCAAAGTTTAGAGTCAATGCAAAGACAATATTTATTTAATATTGAATCAACAGAAGCACAATACGACAGTCGAATAAATCAATTACAAAGCAATGTAAATGAAGCTTATAATGCTATACCAAGTCTAGGTCAGACTCTATTAAATATTGGTACTCAAGGTGCTGGTATGTACCTTAACGCACTTCCTTAATTATGGTTTTACAAGTAGGCACTACAAGTTTTCAAAGTACAGCAGGTCAAAGCTCTAGACAACCTGTAGATACTTTTGTTGAACCTGTAAGCGTATTACCTAAAACAGGCATAATGGAGTTAGCTGAAACGTTGCAATCTATTAATCCTACACTACAAAAATTTGTAAACTTTACGATACAAAAAGAAAAACAAAAAGGAATATTAGAAGGTCAAAATCAAATCTTAGGTTCTACTCCTACTGAAATAAATAAAATAAAAAAAGAATTAGAAAAGAAAGAAGGTAAAAGATTTGCTAGAAATTTTGTTGGTGGGAATATATACACACAATATGGAATAGAAAAACAATTAGCAATTAATTTAGGTAATGCAGCAGAAGCAAAAACCAAAAAGTTTTTTAGTGAATATCAAGTAAATATTAATTTACCTAATGGAGAAACAATACAACAACCTCTATCACAGTTTGATGTTGACTCACCACAATTTGACGCAGCAGTAAATGAATTTCAAGAAACAAATTTACTTGATGTAAAAGGAATTAGACCTGATATATTAAATCAACATTTTTTACCAAGACAAAATTTAGCTTTACAAAAAGCTATTGGCAAACATACAGAAGATAGAGCCGATCAAAAAATACAATTAGCTACTACAACTTTTTCAAATTCACTTTTAGGTAGTTGGAATAATATAGATAACATCAACGATAGTATTGAACTCAATGTTATAGATGATAACTTTGTTGACGATGGTTCTGGTCTATCCCAAGCAGAAAGTATTGCTCTTAAAGAAATTCAAGACAATGCAGATTATATGGTGAGTATTGGATTGAGTGAAGCTGTATCACCTTCAAGTTTTAAAAATTATATTACAAGTAGTGTTAATACAATTCTTCAATCATATAAAGATTCTGATATGAGTGAATTAGAAGCTATGGAAGAGATAGATGATTTTATAGATTTTATAGGCAAAGTAAAAGTAGGGCCAAAAGGTCTTACTAAAACAGGACAGACAGTACAGAAAGATTTAAAAAGTTTTCTTGATGCAGATAATACTATAGTAAAACTAAAAAAAGAAATCTTTGAAGAAATAAATAGTTTAGCAAAGCAAGAGAATGATTTTTTAGAAGCAGCAAAACAAAATGATATTAATAACAGATTAGATCAATTAGATTTTGCTAGTGATGATGCAGAAGTTATACAAAATAATGCAAGAATAATATCTGCTTTAAAACAAGATTATAAAAATGAAATAGATTTTGTTGATACACAAGTTACTCTTAGAAACTTTAATGTAGATGGTTGGTTTTTAAACTTTCAAAAAAGATGGGTTAGTGGTGAGTTTGATGGCAATAAGTTAGCTGCAAGAACAGAGTTAAATAATTTTATGATTTCACTAGGTTCTAGTGCGACAAAAGAAGATAAAGGAGAATATACAAGATTAGATAATCTTGTTAAAAGTCAATCAGGACAAGGCTTATTAACACAATATCCAGAGATAAAAGGAGTTATAAAGTTTGGAGAAAAGGTATTAAGTGAAAAAGACCCAAATGGATTTGATTTTATGAATGTAGGTAGAGTACAACAAAAATATGATCTTGATTTTAAATTTGAAAAAGAAGTAGAAGCAGTTGTTGTAGATACAGAAATTTCAACACAACAAAAAAGAAAAATAATTGATGATCTTATCAGTTTTTATAAAGAACAAATTGGAAATATTAAAGATAATACTTATACTTTTTTTGATGAAGATAATAACATTAGTGCAGCAAAGCCAAATCAATTTAAAAAGAGCCAAGAATCAAACTCTGTAGATATACCAGATGCTTTTAATTTAAGCAGTTTAAACACACCAGATAATCAAAGAATAGTAAGTGATGTTGTTAATACATTAGGTGGTAGAGATGGCAGCTTAATTGCTATGGCTAATCCTACAGATACAGAAACAACTACGATAGTAGGTGCAGAAGAACCAAGCGGAGTAAAAAGATTTGAAGCCAACTTTCCCGTCTTCTACAAATTAGCTAAAGATGCAGGGCATAAATTTCCAGAAGTAACAGCAGCACAAGTAATGTTAGAAACATCAAATGGTGCAAGTCCTTCTGCTACAAACAATTATCTAGGTTTAAAAGCTACGCAAGATGAAGCTGATAAAGGTCAAGCAACTCTACAAAACACTCAAGAAAATATTGAAGGCAAAGATGTTGATATACAAGATAATTTTAAAAACTTTAATAGTTTACAAGATATGATGAATCAATATAAGACACAGTGGAATGATGACTTTATGGGAAGAAAGGGTACTGTTAATGTAGATACTGCTGAAGAAGCAGCTAAGTTGTTGCAAGCAAATGTCTTTGCAACTGACCCTGACTATGCCAAAAAGATTATGCAAATAATCAGAGATGCAAAACGTAATCCACCACTATTTTAGATATGACAGATTCAGCGATTTCTAACCAGTTTAGAGATAAAAATACTTTTGAAGAAGATCAAAGCCTTATAGATTTTGATACTACATATAGCTTAAGTGACACTATTAATAATTTTTATATAGATGAAAATGATCCTATAGATTTTAACTTTGAAGAAATAAATAAAACTAGAAAAACCTTTGCAAGCTTAACAGAACCACCAAAAGAAAAACAAAATTTAAAAGGTTTAGCTAAAGGTTTAGGTCTTGAGATAGGTGTTGGTCTTGGTGCTGATGCTTTACTTGCACCTTTATTAGGACTTGGCCCTGTTGGTATCGCAGCTTTTGGTGGAGGTCAATTTAGTGCTGGTTACTTTGCAAACATACAAGCACAAAAATTAAGAGGAGTAAAACAAATAAGTCAGGCAGAAGCTATATCTGCTGGTCTATTTCAAATAATACCTTTTGGTTCTACAGCAAAAATAGGTAAAGGTGGACTTAAAAAAGCTGCCATGCAAGGTGCTGGCTTTGCTACAGGTGAAACTTTTGTTAGAGATTTATTAGGAGATGATGTAAGTCGTGATGAATATTTGGCAAGTATAGGTTTAGGTGGTGCTTTTGGTGTTGGCTTTAAAGGTTCTATAGATGGATTAGGTTCTATATTTAAAAAAATTAAAGATAAAACACCAGCAGAAGCAGATAAACTTTTAACTAAGAAAGATAAAAAAATTATTGATGAAGCTGTAGATAATTTAGATCAAGTAGGCAAGAAACAACAAACAGACTTACAGAATAAAGGAGTAAATATTGACAAGAAGAATCAAGTTGTTACAAGACCTTTTGTAATGCCTAATCAGTTCAAGAGAACTAAGCCTAATTATGGTAGTGCTTCTATAGTTTTTGAATCTGATTTTGATAAGCTTGCTTGGTCTTTAAGACTTGGTAAAAAAAATCCACCACAGAAAGAACAAGAAATGCTGCAAGCCTTTATATCACAAGGCTTTACAGAAAAAGAAGTAAGGCTACATGGTGCAAATATACATAAAAAAATTAAAGGTATTGTTACTGAAAAGACAGGAAGTGCAACTGCATCTCCTAGTAATACAAAAGGTTTGACTATTGAAGTACCAGCAGATGCTAAGTATGCAGGTGAAGTACAAACAACACTTAATAAGTTAGATAGTAAAAAACAAGACTTAGGAGATACAACTAAAAATCCACAACAAATATCTTTTATAAAAAGTTTAAAACCAAAACAACGAAAACTAATACAAGAAATGACAAAAGTTTTAAAAGATGCTGATGTTTTTACTGGTCCTAAAAGTCAAATACAAACTAAACTAGAAGGTTTGGGTATGTTTGATGAAGGTGTCGTTAAACGATCTAATACAAAATTTATAAAAGAATATGGTCAAATTTATGCAAAACTTTATAATTTAGTTCCTAGTGATTCTTTAAATTATGCAATAACTCAAACTATTACATTACAGACAGAAGAAGTTGCCAATGTCAATAAAAAATTGATAGAAGCAATAAAAACAAAAAATACAGGATTAATTGATAAAACAATAGATGAATTAGATGAATCGCTTTTAGATGTTGAAGAATGGTTAACTTTAGGTTTACCATTACGCACACAGTCAGCAAGAACAACAGCTTCACTTGGCATGAAGCCTGAGTCTGGTATTGAAGGTAAGACTGTTGATGAAGTAATGAATTTAACACCAGCAGAGAAATCAGCTTTGACAGAAAAGCAGCCTGATATAGAAATGGACTTAAATGAAAGTATTTTACGGAATGAAAAATTCAGAACAGATTTAAAAGATGCCTTAAAAGAAGCAACAGAAACAGATGACTATTCTGAATTAATTAAATTAACGACTGATTTAGATACAGCATCAGGTAGTGTAGAAAAAATGATTGCTATAAAAAATGCTGATGCTTTTCAAATAGGTAAAAAGTTAGACAGAACAGCAAGAATATATAACGAAATTGGTATCAATGCTTTACTGTCTGGTCCTACTACACAAAAAATTAATTTATATTCTGGTGTAGCACAGACATTTTTAAAAGCTTTTAACAACTTCAGTAGTTCTTCTAACTTTACAGAGTTAGAAGCTGCTAGAAGGCATTTGTTTGCTTTATTTCAAAACTTTGATTTTGCTCTTAATGCTTGGAAAAGATCATGGGATATGGAAGATAACTTTATAAATTTAGGAAATATCAAAGGAGAAACAAGTCAAAGATATATGATTTCTTCAGATAAACCATATTTTCCTTTTAAAGCTATAGACAAATTTGGTAAGTTTATTAGATTGCCTAGTCGTTTGATGACAGCTACAGATGCTTTAGTTCAAGCACCTAACATATTAGCTGCTGCTAATTATCAAGCATATATGGAAGGAGTAAAACTTGGTAAATCAGGAGATGAATTAAATAAATATATTAAAAGTCATGTTGATGGAATTATTAGTTACTTCTTAAAAAATTCAAAAGGAGATGTAGGCAGACTTGAAATGATAGATGGTCAAGAAGTTTTTACTCCTGATGCAATAACACAAAGAATTTTAACTAGAGCAAAAGAATTTGGTAAACAAATTACATTTACACAAGATATAAGAACAGAAGATTTGTTTGGTACAGGTGCATCTAAGTTAAATAATTTAGCAGTGCAAAATCCTGTTGCTAGATTCTTTTTTACTTTTACAAGAACACCAACAAATATTATTAAAGAAGTTATGAGATATACACCTGTTATAAATAGACCAGTAAATAGAAGATTACCAAATGGAGAATATCAAAATATAAATCTTCTTAATGCTTTATTGTTGCCAGAAATGAAAACAGATTTATTAAGTGCTGACCCTTTAGTAAGAGCAAATGCAATAGGTCAAATTAGAATGGGATATGCTTTTGGATTATTGCTTGCTGGTCTTACTTTTGATGATTACTTATTTCCTAATTATGACTTAAATAAAGATCAACCACCGCATTTTAAATTAACAGGTGGTGGTCCTAATTATTTTACAAAAGAAGGTGCTGCAATGTTTATTTCTATGTATAAGAATGGTTGGCGACCTTATAGCAGGGCATACCTTAAATATGATGAAAATGGTGAACCTTTGTTTAAAAATGGTGAACCAGTATATGAATATAAAACTTATGAAAATTTACCAGACCCAATAGTTTCATTTGTAAGAATAATGGTTGATTTTACACAAGGCGGTCCTTTTGTGAAAGATAAAGAATTTGGTGAATTTACTTGTGGTTGGGCTTGTGCATCTGGTCGTAATCTTTTTAACAGAAGTTATACACAACAAGTAAACGAAGCTATAAATTTATTTTCTGAAATACCTGCTGTTGGTAAAAATGTAGACCCAGAAGACAACATACCCTATACACAAAAGAAATTTTTAGATTATGTAGGCAGACAAGTTGCTGGTAGATCAATACCTTATTCAAGTTTTTTAAGTAAATTACATAGACTACCTGCTGACTTGTTAACTGAAATGGGTTTTACAGAACAAGAAGCAAGAGAACTAGCAGAATCAAAAGGAGATTACAGTAAATTAAAATGGTTTATGAAACCAGATACAAAGACAAGGGCAGGGGATTTAGCTAACGAAAGTGTAGATTTTGGTGACGAAGAATTTAATCAAGCTAATGTTGCATTACAAGCTTTAGATAATATTTATAACAAAGCAAAAGAAATCGTACCCCTAAATCTAGGTGGCAGACTCCCCTTACAAATAGAACACGTTACTGGTGATGCAATAACTTACCCTCAAAAAGAAGGTGCAGATTTATTGTCTTTAGCAAGACATAGCACAAGTAAAAATCATAAATATTATATGGCTACTCAACTTATAGGTAGATTATTGCCAGAACCACCTGAGATAATAAGAGGTTCTAAATTTAAAGGAGTAGGTAGTAAAAACTTTGTACCAAAAAAATTAGATAAATATGAATACAATGCTTTAAAAATATATGTAAATAAAACTACATTAAGAATGGGTGGTAGAGATGTAACTTTAAAACAAGCTTTAGATAATTATTTTGATGGTACGTTTATGGGTAATGATTACAAAGCAAACAAAGCAATTATTGAAGAGGAAGGTTTAGGCTCACCCGAAGGAGAAATGGCAGCAGAAAGAATTTTTCAAACAATGAACAAGATTAATACTAAATTTACAAACAAAGGAATATTAGAATACACCCTAGATGTGATTGGCGAAAAAGAATATACTGATAGAATTAAGGCAAAGCAAAATCTACAAAAAAATTATTTTGATAGATTAACTGAAACAATGAAAGAAATGAACATTGGAACCTTTTAATTATGGCTACTAATACTGCTGCATCTTTTTCTACACCTACTGCTAATGGTACTGCTGGTCCTTTTAATATAGGTTTTACTTACCTTGCACAATCAGAAATAGATGTAACAGTTAATGGTGACTTAAAAACTCTTGGTACTCATTATATTTTTCACAGCACTACCCAAATATCTTTTACTTCTGGTAACTTTCCTACTGTTGGACAAACTATAAAATTTCAAAGAAATACCGATATATCAGCTAAAAAAGTAGACTTTCAAGATGGTTCCGTTTTAACAGAAACAGATCTTGATAATAATACCGATCAAATTTTATTTGGTTTACAAGAATTTACAGATGAATTAAATAATAATACTGTCAAAAAAGATGCTGGTCTTGCACAAATAACTGATGCTGCTGCTCTTGCTGCTTTAACAGATACTGAAGTTCAAATTCTTGATGGAGCAACAATCAGTACTTCAGAATTAAATACATTAGATGGTGTCAATAATACTCTTACTGCTTCTGAGTTAAATACACTTGATGGTATTACAGCTTCTACTGCTGAACTAAACCAGCTTACAAACAAAGAAATAGAGACTTCTTTAACAGCTAACAGTGATGCAAAGATACCAACATCAAAAGCTGTTAATGATCGTATTCTTACTGTTACTAATGCGTTAGGTGGTTTTGTTGCAATAGCAAACGAAACATCTTTTCCTTCTACACACCCTGATCCTAGTGGTAATGCTGGTACTGTAGTCTCTATCTCAGATGCAGGTGGTGTAGTCATAAATGGCAGTGGTGTTGCAACTATAGCTAATGGTGCAGGTTCTGGTAATACTGTTACGATTACAAGTTTTCCTTCAGATTTACATAGTAGAACTTTAGGTAGTGGTGTAGGTTTGCAAGTACAAACAACATCTACATTACATACTTACACTTATCATAAATCTTTAATTAAAGAATCAGATTTAGTAAATTTCAGTGCTGATCTTGATAGTTTCAGAAGTAGATATAGAGTTGTAGATACGACACCAACATCTAATAATGATGAAGGAGATTTAATTTTTAGAAAATCTGATAATAAATTACTTGTATATAACGGAACTGCTTATCAAGAAGCAAGTTCTGTTGGTAACTTTCATACAAATACCCTAAGTACTTTTAATGGTACTGGTGGAAATAGTGCAACTTTTAATGGTGTTGCATATAGATTTAATATTGACCACCCACCAGAATTAGCAGAACAATTACTTGTAAGTATAAATGGTATTATCCAAAAACCTAATAGTGGTACAAGCCAGCCAAGTGAAGGTTTTGCTCTTAGTGGATCATCAGTAATATTTAGTGCTGCACCTGCTAGTGGATCAGACTTTTTTATAATTACTATTGGTAAATCAGTAGATATTGGTAATACTAGTGATGGTGTTATTACTAATGTCAAAGTAGCTAGTGATGCAAGTATAGAAGGTACAAAAATAAATCCTAACTTTGGTAGTCAAAATATATTGACATCAGGCTTGGTAGACGGAAGAGATATATCTGCTGATGGTACAAAATTAGATGGAATAGAAAGTAACGCAATCAACGCTTCTAATACTGCAATCACAAATAAACTATCGCTTGCAGGTGGCACTTTAACTGGCACTCTTAATATACAAAATAGTACTCCTTCAATAAAATTTACAGATACTAGTGCTAATCCAAATTACTTTATTAAAAATGATAATGGATCTTTTATTATTCAAGATGCAACAGGTGACAATAATAGATTAACTATTGCTACGAATGGCGATATAACAATTACAGGAGATTTGCAAGTACAAAGGGTTGGTACAGCAACAAATAATCCTTTTCAAATTATTGTAGGTGGTTTTGTTCGTTTACATTGTGATACAAGCGGTAATATAAGAATACCGTCAGATAACAAAAAACTACAGATAGGTGCTTCTCAAGATTTAAATCTATCGCATGACGGATCATCTTCTTACATAACAAATAATACTGGTTTTTTATTCGTACAAAGTAATGATTTAGCTTTACGATCTCAAGGACAAGAAAACTTTTTAGTTGCTGCTGCTAATGGATCAGTAGAGTTATATTATGACAACGTTAAAAAGTTTGAGACTACTTCTGCTGGGGCTACTGTCACAGATGGAACATTAATTATAGATAATGATGCTGATTCACCTAATACAAGTTTTGGAGTAGCTGAAGCTTTAAGAATTGATGATAGTGGTGTAACACAAGATAGAGGATTAAGTATTTATGAATATCATCAAAGTGGTGCAAGATTTTTTAGCCTAAATTATAACCTTGAATCAACATCTAATGGTTCAGCTTATGTATATACACAAGGACTTTACTCTGGCAGCACAATGCTTCAGATTGGTGCAAATGATTTTAGGTTTTTTGTTGATGCACAAGTATCTTCTGGAAGTACAGATGCAATCACACCAACAGAACGATTTAGGATTGATACTGGTGGGGCAAGGGTTACAGGTGCTGTTTCAGCAACAGCAATTAATGTTTGTCATTTAAAATCTGATACCACTGCAAGCGTTACATCTACTGCTGCTGTTATTAATTTCAATCAAGAATCAACAACTGATACTAATAAATTTAGTCATTCTGGTGGTGAGATAACAGTATTAACAACTGGTTGGTACGCAGTAAAAGCTAATGTAACTTATCAAAGTGCTGCTTCAAGTAGAAGAAATACTATAAAAACAGAAATACAAAAAAATGGTACATCTATTACAAGTGCAGAAAAATATACTTTTATTCAGTCAGATATAAAACCAATAGCTACAGCACACGTTAATGGTGGTGGAACTGTTATCAAACAAAATGGAGGTTTTAGCAGTATTACAAGAACAAATTTTGGAAGATATACATTAAACTTTACTAATGCAATGGCTGATGATGATTATCAAGTTTTTGGTCAAATTATAGAAGGAGATACTAGAGATGATATAAAGATTCATATTGTAGATAGTCAACAAACAACATCAGATTTTGATGTAGCAATATATGAAGGAGACAACTCTAGTACTGCTGATGTTCTTAGAGATAGAGATTTTTATATACAGGTATTAGATACAAACACTGCTTGGGGTAGGTATGGACAAGCTTCTATTGATACTTTTGTTTATTTAACAGCAAATGATGTAATTAGAATAAGAACACAACAGATAGATGAAGAAGGTACAACAACAATACTTGGTGCATCTTCTGAATTTTTTGTAAAAGCTGAAGTGTAATATATAATTAAAATAAAAGCATTATGGGATTAACAGAAGCCAGTGCATTTAAAGATGGAAAGATAGTAAACGATGATGTAAACACTAGTGCTGCTATCGCAGGTACAAAAATTTCTCCTGTGTTTGGTAGTCAGAATATATCTACAAGTGGCAACTTAAGTGTTAATGGTGGACTAGTTACTATAAGTGGATCAACTGCTGCTGTTTCTTTTAATGATAATGAAGATAATCCCGATTATAGATTAGTTAATTCTGGTGGAGTTTTAAAAATAAGAGATAGTACTAATTCAGTTGATAGGTTAAAAATAAATACAGATGGTCATATTGATATAGCTGGCAATCTAGACGTTAATGGTCAGTTTAAATTATTTGATGATGACAATTCTCATAGTATAGGTTTCAAAGCACCTGCAACAGTAGCATCTAATGTACTTTTTACTTTACCTGCTACTGATGCTGCCTTTAGTGGTTATGCTTTAATTTCAGATGGTGCTGGTACATTAAGTTGGGGTGTTGCTGGCGGTGCTAGAGGTAATGCAAATAATCAAGTTTTTTGGGAAAACGATCAAACAGTTACAGGAAATTACACAATAACAAGTGGTAAAAATGCTGGTAGTTTTGGCTCAATTACGATAGCATCAAATGTAACTGTTACTATTGGTTCTGGTCAAACTTGGAGTATTGTTTAAATGAGTTCTATAAAGTTAATACATTCTGGTGGTAATTCTGTTTCAATATCAGCACCAACTTCAAACCCATCATCTGATCGTACTTTGCTTTTGCCTAGCAATGCAGATTCAACTATTGATACTTTAAATAGGGCTGGCAATATTTTACAAGTTCAACACAATCTGGATACGACTTCATCAGGTTTTTCTACTAGTAGCACCAGCTACGTTACAGATAGTGTATTACCAACGCTTGCAATTACACCATCTTCAGCAAGCAGTAAAATTTATGTTAGTGCTTTTATAGGTATGCAACATGACCAAAGTGACCAAGTTGAAAATACAATTTACAGAATAATATCTGGTGGTGCAACTACAGATTTAAGTGGCGGTAATACTTATGGTTTAGTATTTAAAGGAGGAAATACACCTGAGTGGGGATATGCTGGTGTTCAATTTGTTGATTCTCCTAATACAACCTCCCAAGTAACTTACACTTGGTATAGCAGATCAGAATTTGGTGGAGCAGTATCGCCAAGACAAAATGCCAGTTCAATCGGTATTACTTTAATGGAGATAGCAGCATGAACACACCTCCTATTGTTTCAAAATTTAACTCTGTATACAGGCTTTATTTAGATGCTGTAAGCGTTTCTGAAAAAGATGGAGTTCTTAAAGCCTACGATAAAGATGGCAAAGAAATTTCTATAAATATGACAGATGTAGATGCTGATTTTGCAAAGATTGACTATCAAAATAAAAGACACGCACAGTATCCAGATTGGCAAACACAAATGGATATGCAATATTGGGATTCTGTAAATGGAACAACGACATGGAAAGATCTTATAGCTAAAATTAAATCAGACAATCCAAAGCCTAGTTAATTATGCCAGTAACAATTAACGGAAACGGAACAATATCAGGTCTTACACAAGTAAGTGCATCAGCACAACCTTCTTGTTTATTAGGTAATCTTGTTAATGAAGTTATGACTGATGCTGATAATGATGATCCTATTGAATTTCATAATATTGTTACGAATGTAGGTATGACAATAAATTCTGCAAAAAGTAGAATTACAGTTCCCCAAAATGGTACATATTTAGTAACTGCTTGTGTATCAGGAGATAAATTAACAACTGATCCTATAGATGCTAATGATGGAATATTTTTCATATTGTTAAAAAATGGCAGCACATTCTCTAACGATACTGACACTTTTCCTTTTGATGTTTTTGGTGCGACTGCTGGACAAGAATTTTCATTTGTTTTTAGTATTCCAGTACCTTTAGTAACTGATGATTACCTTGAAGTTGCTTTAAATAATATTAATAATAGTTCAGGCGAAGTTAAAAATGGTTATTTTTCAGTTACTAGATTGCATTAATTATGTCCACACTTAAAGTAAACAATTTACAAGATATAAACGGTGCTAATAACTCAACACCAGAACAGGTAGCACAAGGAAGAGCAAAAGCGTGGTGTCGTTTTATAGTTTCAAATGGTACACCTTCTATTGATGACAGTTTTAATATTTCTTCTATAACTGATAATAATGCTGGTGATTTTACCTTTACTTTTAACACGGCAATGGCAAATACTACTTACGCAACTCTATCAACTTCTCAAGTAAGTACTTCAAATATAAATATTCCTTGTCTTACGTCAGGCGGTCAAACGACAACTACTGCAAGACTTCAATATTTTAGAATTACTACTCTTGCTGGCGGTGGTAGTGTAATTGATCCTGTTTCTGCGGCAGTTGCAGTATTTGGTGATTAGTATTTTTTTGATATACTAAAAGAAAAACTTATGGCTAATTCTGATAAACGTATTATATACACTACAGATGATGGTGGTGTTGCAATCGTTATTCCAGCAGATAATTGTGGTTTAACTGTTGAACAAATTAGAGATAAGGATGTACCAAGTGGAAAAACATCTTATATTGTAGATAAGTCTGTAATTCCTACTGATAGGAGTTTTAGAGATGCTTGGACTTACACACCTTAATTATTATGGGATTTGGCGTAGACATGGCGAAAGCCAGAGAAATTCACAAACTAAAAATAAGGACTGCAAGAAAACCAAAACTTGAAGAACTTGATGTTGAATTTCAAAGAGCAATAGAAACTAATGATGATACCAAGAAAGCAGAAATAGCAGTTAAAAAACAAGCATTAAGAGATGCACCTGCTGATTCTAGCATCAGTGATGCTAAAGATGCTTATGCTTTAAAAGCACAATGGAAAACAGATATTCTTGGAACTTCACCTTATAGTTAGTGGATTATCCAAAGATTAATCTGCCTGATACAAATAATATTCTTATACCACCTAAAACAATTTTTTATCCACCTGTGGCAGAGATTCCATATCTAGATCCTCTACTCCTTCCAAGTCTGGAACAAGTTCAGTCGGGACTTGGGGAAGATCAGGGATCTTCTGGCGAAGAAGAAAAATCATCTTCAAAGGAGGAAGCGTTAGAAGTAACACCAGAGACAATACCGAAAGACCTGCTAGACCCCAAAGAAACCTTATCAAGTGAAGAAGCTATAGCTACCTTTACTATACCTTTCTATGGTGAAATGCCTATACCTGCACCAGAAGTTATAGCTTCTAGTGTGATAGCAGCAGGTACAGCTTCAGTTGCTAGTGTGGTTGGTGGTATAGCTATGCAATCGGTATTAGCTTTTATTAAGAAAACATTTAAGAAAATGTTTACTAAAGTTCTTAAAAAAGAGGTCACAAATGTGAAAGAAAAAATGGATAATAATAAAGGTAGCTAGAGTTCACATGCCTGTACGTGTGGCGTCTAAACTAGCTACTTAAATTTTTCAGAGTTAGCTTTTACATAACTTCGTATATTGATTACATCATTGCAGATGTATGCGAACTTGGACTTAGGATTTATCATATAACCGCTTGCGTGAAGCTGCCCACACTTCAAGATACGAACTAGCTGCTTATCATGCACTTGCTTGTCTAGTTCTTCTTTGGCTAGGTCTAGCTTTACTTTTGCTAGTTCAGAACACGTTTCATTATTAGTTCCTAGCGGTATCATAAAACTCATTTGAAATCCCCAACCTTCATTAATACTATAGGTTTCACTATCAGGATTCTCAGCATCATTACCTGTATAAAAAGGGGTAAATGCCATTGTTGGTTGACTACATATTAAATTTCCAAACTGCAACTTACCTGTCATTCCATTATTAACATTCATATTTTGATTGATAATACTTGAGTTACCAATTGCATTTGGTTGAGCTACGACATCAGTATCGCCTTCAGCTTTTACCTTATTACTGACTAAACACAGACAAGCTAGTAATAACGCTTGTAGTCGTAATTGTATCATTCTGTGTGATTTGTTCTGTTAATGCACTAGCAGCCCTTGTAGTCGTACTTAAAGTCCATTCAGCAGTACTATCTGTTGGAGTAAATACTGCATCTGTAGCTGTTATTCCACCACTTGTATCTGAAGTAACAGTAATGTTTGTAGCTTCCCAAGTGTTTAATGCTGATCCGTATTTCTCAGTAACAATACTGCGAGTTATTGTTTGTGTAGTATTTTCAGTTCTATTAGATGAACCTGTAGTCCAAGTTGGCACTGTGTTTGCGTAACAAGGTGCAGTTATAAACAACCCTAGTAATAAAAGTTTTTTCATTTGATACCTACCTTGTTTTTACTATTATCCACTATTTTAGGAGAATTGCCATTTTTCTTTTGTCCAACGGAAATTCCATAAGAACCTAACACACCACTAACTAAACCTGCGGTAAATGCTCCATCAATTCTTACCTTGCCCATGTATCCAAGAGTCATCATTGATAAACTCCAAGTCAAGATTAAAAATCGAACAGCATGACCAAACAGGTCACCCCAATCAAAACCTTCCTTTTCTTCTTTTTCTTCCATGAAAAGTTAAGACTCTTGTTTAATACTAGCAATGTAGCTATGTTTGGAAAGTAACACAAGATTATTATGCTGAAATTCTTAAAACCAATACTACTAAAGTTCTTTACTACAACTGCTGTGAAGCGACTTATCGTGGATTTGCTTCGTGCAATCTGTAAGCAGACCTCGAATACTCTTGATGATCGTGCTGTTGATATGTTAGAGCAACAGTTGTTTCCTAAAATGAATTGATATGACACATAAAGAATTTTTCAAAGTACTTATCGGCAATCCACCGCCAGAAATAGAGTTTGAAATTGAAATAAAGCAACGTGAAACAGAACAACTACCTGATGAAGCTATAAGGGCTTACTGTTTAGACCTAGTTAAATACACCAAGCTACAAGATTTGCTTTTAACTTCAGCAATAATGCGTATATCAGAAATAGAAACCAAACTATATCGCTATGAGAAAGGTATGAGACTATACAAAAAAGTTAGAAAGCTAAGTTTTTTTGGTAAAATAAAGTATCTTCTATCTGGCAATACAAGTGAGAAGTGATTATATTATTTAAAAACAAGACTTATTATGGATAAAAACTTAAAAATACTTAAGACCATACATTATGAGTTAGCAAAACATATACTTGATCTGATAAAAAGTGGTGAAGCAAAGGCAGGGGATTTAAACGTAGCTAGACAGTTTTTAAAAGATAATGGTATTGAGTGTATTCCTGTAGAAAACAACCCAATGGAAGAGCTTATGAACAACTTACCAGACCTAGATGCTGTACCTTTAGCTGATTTATAATTGCAACCCCTACCAAAAAAACTACAGGACTTTAGATATTTCTTAATCGTTACTTGGAGACATCTAAACCTACCAGACCCTACACCTGTTCAGTTAGACATAGCTGAATATCTACAATATGGTGCAAGACGTAAAATCATACAGGGATTTCGTG